>Ga0209979_1000097_pt1 | contig 149657 bp, 124 predicted proteins | sample AnhtaG_FD_183114 | JGI IMG/M metagenome (GOLD analysis project Ga0209979, IMG submission 183114) | Deep subsurface microbial communities from Anholt, Denmark to uncover new lineages of life (NeLLi) - Anholt_01485 metaG (SPAdes) (version 2) | ecosystem: Environmental > Aquatic > Marine >...
CCGCCAGTCAAAACAGTGAGAGAGTTATTCCCCAACAAACGAGTAGTCGTTGCGTCTCCTCCAGGTCGATACTCCATTGGCTTAGCAAAATCTGCCAGTAAGAGTTTCGTTATCAGTCGTAGGAATATTGCTAAGAGTCTTCTCCCTGAAGAGATAGAGAAGGCGGACGGCTATATCCTGCGATGCCCATTCTTATGGAAGTAAGAGAAGTAGAGCAGCTATAGCTAACCATTTATGGATACTGGTGGGGCAATTGAGCTCAAGCGGGCTTCTTTTTTATCGGGAAAGGTAATGCGGGGTTAATTATTGGTATGGTGTAGCCGGAATTTGCTGGGAATTCGCCATCCCTCCGCCTTCACTCCGCCCCAAGTCCCTAAAGTGCTTTCAATTCCACTATGGTGGTATTCTGGGGACATAATACCTGATTTGTAGCAGGCCTGATTGGTATGGTGTTCCTGGGATTGCTAATTCCGAGAACCTGGTACTAACCTCCTAGTACGTACGAGGACTTGACAACTGCGTTATATATGTGCTAATATGAATATTGTCCCGAGTAGCCGAGCAGGGACCTGGCATAAAAGTTGGGTTTGGTGAAAGCTGAAAGGTGCAGGTAGTGGCCAGCACAAGGTAAGCTGAAGGCCAGGCCGGACGATAGCAGGTGAAGGAAGTGAGGTTACTCGGGGCGTCTGATTTTTTGCTGGCTAAGCATCCTTGTCGCAGTTTGAAATGACCCAATAAATGGGCTTGATACTTGCGTGGATATCAGCCTATTCAAGTTTGACTCTTAACCAAAGTTCACCATCTACGCCTTTGATTTCGTGGTATTCTGGGGACATAATACCTGATTTGTAGTAGGCCTAATTGGTACGGTGTCCCTGGGATTGCTAATTCCGAGAATCTGGTACTAACCTCCTAGTACGTACGAGGACTTGACAACTGCGTTATATATGTGCTAATATGAATATTGTCCCGAGTAGCCGAGCAGGGACCTGGCATAAAAGTTGGGTTTGGTGAAAGCTGAAAGGTGCAGGTAGTGGCCAGCACAAGGTAAGCTGAAGGCCAGGCCGGACGATAGCAGGTGAAGGAAGTGAGGTTACTCGGGGCGTCTGATTTTTTGCTGGCTAAGCATCCTTGTCGCAGTTTGAAATGACCCAATAAATGGGCTTGATACTTGCGTGGATATCAGCCTATTCAAGTTTGACTCTTAACCAAAGTTCACCATCTACGCCTTTGATTTCGTGGTATTCTGGGGACATAATACCTGATTTGTAGTAGGCCTAATTGGTATGGTGTCCCTGGAATTCGGAATGTGCCTGACTTCGTTGACTGGTATTCTTTCATAATGTTAGAATATGAAAAAGTCTTGATTGATTGTTCACTTGGTGGTATTCTGGGGACATAATACCTAATTTGTAGTAGGCCTAATTGGGATGGTATCCCTGGAAATGAAGCCTCCATTCCAACAAGGAAGGGCTAGAACGTGAGAACGGACGATCTAACGGAACTGCCACCAAAGTATAGATATAAACTTGATTTACGAAGTGCAGCCACGCCGCAATTACTAAAAAAACTTCCAATTCATCGGTGGTTCTACTTCCCACACAGCTATTCACCCGAACTTGTAGAAGCTATTCTGAAGCAGTGGCGCTTACCACAAGGTTCTTACCTTATGGATCCATTTTTGGGAGCCGGGACAACCTTACTAGTAGCGAAGAAGCGAAGATATAGTGCAATTGGTTATGATCTCTCTCCTGTATCCTTGCTCGTCAGTAAAGTTAAGATCCGTGATTACAATGTAGAGGAATTACGCTCATCCTTAGACAGAGTGATGACGAAAGCTACAGCAAGGCGAAGTATTCCAAAGTGGGATTCAGATAGGCTAAGAAAAGCATTCTCAGAGGCAGAACAGAACGAACTCTGGAACTTGAGGGAACATATTTTGCGCCAAAAGACGAGTGCCAGGGATTTTCTCCTAGTAGCTTTGCTACGTGTTTCTCAAGACCTTAGTCGTGCTATAGCTGACGGCGGATGGCTACGGTGGGTAGAAAAACCTGACAAAGGCAAAGAAGTATGTTCAAGATTCAGAAGTCAAGTAGATGATATGTTAGAAGACATAGCGCCGACGGATCCAATTGATGGTCTTATTTTGAAGGTACGCGAAGGAGATGCTAGGAAATTAGATTTGCCTAAAAGTAAATATGACGGATTGATTACATCGCCACCATATCCGAATCGTCATGATTACTCTCGGATATTTCACATTGAATTGCTAATGCTGGGTTCGCTTGAATCAGAAATAGTTGAGCTAAGACACAATACACTACGTTCACATGTTGAAGCGTATAAGCCTGATTATAGCGATACTTCATTATCGGCGTCAGGATATAGAGATCCTGAGATACTTACACAGGTGTTAGATCAATTGCCTGAAGAATCAGACGAGCGTATAATGCCTATGCTAAAAGGATATTTCGAAGATTTATATTACTCTCTGAAAGTTGCCTACCATTATCTAAAACCGGGAACTCGGGCAGCATATATTGTTGGCAACGTAAGATATGAAGGAGTTTCAGTCCCAGTAGATGAAATTCTTGCCGAAGTCGGTAAGCAAGCGGGTTTTACACATTACAGGACGTGGGTTATCCGGTTAAGGGGGAATAGTGCACAACAAATGGGTTCTTATGGCAGAATACCTTCACGCGAAAGTGTAGTTTTCTTTAGGAAATAGCTCTAGCAGATAAAAAAAGATAGCACCTTGCAACTTAAAAAATCTTTAATTTGTTTTACAGGGGAATTAAATATTAAGAATATATTATAATAAATAGTGATAGACAAGTAGATTTCTTTTCCGAAAGTTTATGAACTGGCAGAGAAACGGGAAGTTATCATGGCATTAGCATCACCAAGAGCTGATAATCTCAATATCATATGCGACCTAGTCTGGCTCGTTTCAGAGGGGGAAATATATGATTCTACGTCGTTTAGAGTGTATACGACGACTCGGCAGCTTATGGATGGACGCAAACCTTGGAAACAGACTCGCCAGTATCACTATGTAAGCGCGCTCAGAGATCTTGAATTGGTTAGCCTAACCAGAAAAAAAGCGGAGCTGACTGACAAGGGGCACGAATTGGCTAAAGTAGTTTTTTTTGGGTACCTGCAACCACGCGAACTATGCCAGAATGAAAAGGAATTTCTACGCGTGCATCTTCTGGCGTATCAACCATTCGTAAAGTTTTTAGGCAGGTTCTTGTTCACTTCAAGAAATTTTTCTAGTTATAAGCAACTGAAATCAGAGGGGGGGATTCTGATATTCGAAAAGGACCGACAGAATGAGGTAGAAGTGATGATTAGGCCGGATGGACAGAGGGAACTATTGCCTCCCAATATGGTTTATGAGATCAAATGGACTCTTAAAAATTGGTGCAAGGATTTATCGCTTATAGACGAAATCTTTTTAGAATATACCTTTAACAATATTGGGAATCGTCATAGAAGAATATTTTTCCCTTTGAATATAGACGTCTCTGAGATGTCTTTAGACGATTTCAGAGAGAAAATCGATTCTCTTCTTAATTCTGGGCTATATAATGGTAACTACGTACGAATTCCCTTGCTAATGTATGACTTTTGCACTAAATACTATATTTCAGTAAGAGGGTTTCATCTTATGCTAGGAAAGCTATATCAGAAATTTCCTACGAAATATAGACTTGAAAAAATATCGTCGCTTTACATTGATGAGAGGTACATTCATAAAATCAATGGTTATGCGAATTACCCCAAAATTGATGACAGCTACCGCTATAGTCTGGTAAGGAAATAGCTAGGAGGGAAATATGCCAGACAGAAGAGAAGACATAGAATTAAAGGATTTAAAAGTAACGGATGTTTATAATAAATTTGGATTATACTCAAATCCTTTTCCAGTAACCGGTATAGCTACTGGAGATCCAGGGTATGCGCCATTTGATGATAAGGTAGCAAAAGAATTAAATGCTTTTGTACATGATACTTACACGAGGCAATTTTTTGGTGGTTTTGTCATCATTGGAGAATACGGATTTGGCAAGACTTATATACTAAAGCATCTAGAGAGGAGGATAAACGAGAGTCTTTCCTTAAGAGGTCAAGATAGAGCATGTGCAATATATGTTATGAATCCAAAGTCTTCGCCAGAAGACTTTGTAACCTCAATTCTGGAGGGCTTTGGAATGCATCAGTTTATGGTTATGGCTTGGCGCTTAGTTACGGAGAGACTTGCTAACGAATTTAAGAGTAAAGGGGAATCTTTTGCTCGAGAGATTTTACGGAAAGAGGTGCAATTAAACTTCTTTGACACTCTACAATCTTCTAAAGCTTTTAGTCTAAGGCAAGACCTTTTGTCTAGTCCGATGAAATTTCTCGATGAAGCTTATCGACACAATGCGAATATGGCTAATATCCAGAAATATGCCGAGGATACGTTTTTACCAGTTTTTAGAGCGCCGGAAATCGCTAGAGGGTTAGCCACCCTTGGGCCAAGAGGTGAAGCCTGCTCCTTGTGGACAGAATGGTTAAACTACAAACAGTTCAAAAAGAGCCTGAAAAAAGACATTTCCGTTCCCGAGTTCTTTCGGTCGCTAATGACAGTGTTTAGGGAAAATGGATTTCGCCAAGTCTACATTTTAATTGACGAATTTGAAGATGTTGCCGATCTTGGAAAGCGAGAGAGAAAGGAATATCTTTCCAGACTCAGAGATGTAATCGAGTATAATCTAGAATTTTTTTCAATGGTTCTATGTGTCAAAGGTCAAGCGTGGGAGGTAATAGCGGAGGCACATCCGGCATTTATTGAGAGATTTGCGCGCGGCGTTGAATTAAAAGATATAGGAGTAGAACAAACAAGGAGAATGATTGCTGAATACCTACGTAGCGTTGGAGATAATGCAGCTAGAAAGTCCTGGGATACTATCTATCCATTTACAAAGGAAGCGGTCGAAGAACTGGTGGAAAAATCAGCAGGTGTACCTAGAGTAGTATTGGAATTATGTTTCGTTTTATTAGAATACGCGGCAAAGGAGAACAAACTAATAGATAAAGCGATGGTTGAGCAAGTAGAAGCGATTCGTGAAAGCGTTTTATTTAAGAAAAAACTACAGGTTGATATATAAATAAAAGGGTAGGTATGGTTGAACCAGTGACAAAAGTAAGCGCCGTCGTTAACTTATTGGACAGGACCAAGTCCGTTATTGATAAATTTGGTCCAACTAGATTGTCAATAGTTGGGATAGACCAAGAATGGTTCGGTGGACAACTCATTCATCGTTATAGGTTCAGAATTACTAAGCCCAAGTATAGCAAATCCGCAAGTAAATCTCCCATCCAGCTTAATATACCAAAAAATCTGGGTATTGCCGAATTCGATTTAGATTTGCCAGGAATACAGATAGAACCAATTACAATACCTGCTTCAAAGCTTAATGTCACATCTTATGAGTTAATAAGTGGTTGTCTAGAAAAGTTGCACGATGGCCAGGAAATATTAATGAATCTTCGTATACTTTGTCCTTGGGAGGAAGTCCTCAAATCTTCCGAATCAAGGCAAAGAGACCGAATAACATACAGTATTTTGAATCCCAATAATTTTCCGGTCAAGTCTTGTGATATTGAGCGCACCATTCTTTTAACCAATCGTATCCGAGAAATAGAAATAGTCAAGCAGGGTACTGTAATATCTCAGCGATTAATTAAACTGAGTAAAACATATTCTGTTGACTTTGAAGCGAGCAAGTTTCAAATATACTTTCCAGGTGGAATTTCTGCATCTGATGACGCGTGGTTTAAGGAAAAGGACAGGGCTGACTCCAACTGCATAGCAAATAGGGCTGAGTCCAATTGCATATTAAGGTTTACATTGGATCTCGATGCGCATGATGAAATAGAGATACGATTGAATTTGTCCTAATTGCAAGGAGAAATAATCATGGCTACCTTAATAGAAAAATTTACCGGGTGTATCTTAGGAGCAGCCATAGGTGATGCTTTAGGTATGCCCAATGAAGATCTGACATTAGAAGAAAGAGACCTTTACTACGGTGGTGAGGTTGGAGATTTCATAAAGCCTAAAAGAAAGGCACCTTGTCGTTTTTTAAAGGCTGGACAATATACCGATGATACACAACTTATCTTAGCAACTTCTGAGGCTCTGGTGGAGTCAAACGGTTTTGATCCCGATTCAATGAAACGTAAGCTTATTCAGTGGCTAGATATGAAGGATGAAAGCAGATATCGCGGTGAAGCAACAAAGCGAGGGATCGAGAATATGAAGAAAGGGATTCCCTGGCAAGAAGCTGGCATTGATAAGGCTGGCTGTGGAAGTGCTACGAGAGCTATACCCTTCGGTCTCTATTACTATTCGAATGCTAATGATGCCATGAAATATGCTCGCCTATCAAGTAGTATGACACACAATAATGGCATAGCAAAAGATAGTGCCGCCTGTGTTGCTGCAATGATTTCCAATCTCATCAAAGGGAATATAGTGCAGTTTGATTATTTGAAGGAAATTGCTGAAACTATTGATTTTAAAAACAAGATTGATGATGTTGAGCGCTGTTTGATAAATTCCTTCAACATAGAAAAGGGAATAGCAGAGATTGGAAATACCAGTATAGCTCATCAGGTGGTTGGAATGGCTTTGTTCATCTTTTTGTCTAACCTATCCGACTTTGAACCTGCCGTAGTTGCCGGAGCAAATGCAGTGGCTAAGGGAAAGAAGGGAGACACAGACAGTATAGCCTGCTTAGTAGGAGCTATGAGCGGGGCGTATAATGGGGTAGAGTCTATCCCTAAGAAATGGTTAGATAGAATAGAGAATGGTAAAAAACTTGCTATAATCGCGCAAAAACTATTTGAATCGCAGACTTCCCGAGGTAGTTAAGACATAACTTGACAGGTAGTCACGGCTTTACCTCTTTGCTTGCTCTTTCGCTAACTTCGTTCACAAGTTGCTGAAGTTTTGGAGGTAGAGTAACAAGCCTTATCTCCTCACTTTCTGGCATCTTACCATCGCTTTCTCTGACAAAACCATCATAGGTTTCTCTATTAGTCAGAATTAGCAGTTTGTTTTTGGCTTGTGCAAGGCTTAGAAAGTATAATGCCTGGCACTACCTTTCTCAGTTAGCGGGTGTAGAACCGACGCTTGCGCCAACGCAATAGCAAATACGCCTTGTCCTATATGGCAACACACTCCAGCTGAGAATGCAGAGTGCCACAGTCCGGCACAAAGTTTAGACAGGCGCGATGTCCTCAGGCTTCAAGCAGATGCTCCTGTTAAAAATACCGGCAAAACAAGGTATAAGTGTTTAGAGAAACACGTTAGCTTTTTCTTAAGGAGAGGAAGACCTCATTTCCCACGAAGATGAGCACAGCCAGGGCGACAGCAATGCCGATAAATCTCAGTATGTTGTCCAGGTTATAAGGTACAATTGCATATATCATCGTCCCCATGCCGCCTAAAATCAAGCCGGCCCCGAAGATATCCAGTCTGTGTCGAATGAAGGTGCCCACGACAGCAAACACCATTCCCAAAGGTAAGACAATGAAGAATACGTTTCTAGCATGTACCGCTGAATCCTGCCAGGATGAGGGATCAGGATAGAAGGCCTCGACGCCCACGATGACAAGCGCGATAATCAAAGCCGCTATAGCCATAACGTAGATGACTCTAAGAAAACGCATCTATTCACTCCTTTGAGGTTGCCAGTGTCCGTTTATTTTTTATCCCTCTTGATTCAATTATATCCCTAACTATCCCGAAATGGAAGCCGTGAGCAGATGCTCCTGTTAAAAATACTGGCAAAACAAGGTATAATAGCTGAAGGCGAAGCCAAAAAGCAGAAACCGGACTTGTAGAGAAGGTAATATGAGCCCAGTATACAACGTGTACTGTGACGAAAGCTGTCACCTGGAAAGGGACCGCCAGCCAGTAATGGTGCTGGGGGCTGTCTCGTGTCCACTGGAAAAGAGCCGCGAGATATCCATGCGCATTCGTGAAATTAAGACGAATCATGGGCTCTCTACAACGTTCGAAAGCAAGTGGACCAAAGTATCACCTTCTAAACAAGTATTTTACCTGGATTTGCTTGATTACTTCTTTGATGACGACGACCTTCATTTCCGTGCGCTTGTTGTGCAGGACAAATCCAAGCTGCAACATGAACTTTATGAACAGACACATGATACCTGGTATTACAAGATGTACTTTGACATGCTGAAAGCAATTCTTGACCCTCAAAGCCGCTACAGAATCTATGTGGACATCAAAGATACAAGGAGTGCTACAAAGATTGCTAAGCTGCATGACGTGCTGTGCAATAACATCTATGATTTTGAGCGGCAAATCATAGAGCGGGTGCAGACTGTGCGCTCACACGAAGTAGAACCTCTACAGCTGACTGACCTACTTGTGGGAATTGTATCCTATGTTAACCGTGGATTAAGCAGCAATTCCGCTAAAGTTGCTCTTGTAGAAAGAATGCGCAAGAGGTCAGGCTACAACCTCACTAGAACTAACTTACTGCGCGAGAGTAAAGTTAATCTCTTTGTGTGGCAAGCATTGGAGATACAGGGGTGACACAACCTTCTTGGTTACCGGATGCATTGCAGTATAGTGATTTTGACGGCGATTGGGAGAAATTTTTGGCTACCGTTTATCAAATATTCGAGCGTGATTTTAAGCAATCAAGACCGAGCTACGAGGGGCGGGCGGTAGTTCATGATACAAGAATCGAAGATGGGAAGGAAGCAGGTTTTTGGCATATGACTTGTCGGTACGAGCCTCGGACACGGGCTAGAGAAATGGATTTGAGGAGATGTGAGCGCATACCATGGCCCAGACCAATGATTGAGCATTCAACAGACGAATCCCTATCCGTATGGAAAAGCGAAAGAAAGAAACCTAGTAGATCGCGTCAAACACGGGTTCTTATTTGGCTAGAGAATCAGGATTATGTAGTGGTGCTGGCAGAGAGACTGAGGGCGATGATACTTGTCACCGCTTATTGCACAGATATTAAATCTCACAAGGAGAAGCTCAGGAAGGAAAGAGACGAATACTATAAAACGCAAAAGCCGCCCGCTGGGGCGACTTAAGTACTCCTTCTACACTTGGCAGATGAGTTATTATTAGTTTAATATATTGTCGCAATTTTGTCAATAGCTAAGCGTCGCAGGTTCCATCAAATAGATTCGCGTCCAAGTATACTACAGTAGTGCACGATTGTCAGGGTGCACATCTCGGCAAAAGTTTAGGCAGGCGCGATGGCCTCGGGCTTCAAGCAGATGCTCCTGTTAAAAATACCGGCAAAACGATGCAATCAAAACGATGGCTGAGAAAGCTACAAGACAGAGAGTACTATTCCTTGTCTAAGTCTTTGATAAGCTCATCAACCGAGTCAAAGGTCTTCACCCGCCCGGCTTTAATGTCTTCATCAGCTGCCCTCTCGCCTTCCTGCCACTTCTTGGTCCAGAAATATGCCTGGCTCTTATCCACCAGCTTCTTGGGCATCAACACTGCTCTCTCGTCCTGCACCTCAATTTCTACCAGGTCGCCCTCCTCAATTCCCAACTGCTTACGCACCGATGCCGGCAGGGTAACCTGTCCGTGCCTGGTAACCTTGCTCATTGGCATACCCATCACCTCCTACGGTCGCTCCAGTATTTCATCATGACGTCCAATATTACGCAATACGATTGTATCCCCTTCAATTTGAAAAGTCATTCTCAGTGAACGGCTCACCCTGGCTTCCCAGATATGCTCAACTCCTTGCATTTTCTTAACCCTCAGGGCAGGATACCGCAGGTCTGTTGCCAGATTTCTCAACGCTTCCCGCGCCAGGTCATTCTCCTCCTCTGTCAATTCCTTCCAGGCTTTTTTGAATCTGGCCGTCCGGGTAATCTTCACTACCGCCCTCGTCTCATATCTACGAGATTACTATATTAGTATATTACTAGCAAACAGAGATGTCAAGAGCAGCTTGACATTACACAAGTCGGCAAAAAGTTTAGGCAGGCGCGGGGTCCTCAGGCTTCAAGCAGATGCTCCTGTTAAAAATACTGGCAAAACAAGTTATAATGGGTGAAAGCGAGGCGAAGCCTAAAAGTGGAAACTGGACTTCTGGAGAGATGAAAGATGGTAACGGACACAAGATTAGAAAAAATCCTCTTTGAGATAGTGGAGGCTATTAAGGTTAAATATGCTCCAGAAAGGATTATTCTCTACGGCTCCTTTGCCTATGGCGTTCCTGACGCGAATAGCGATATTGACCTGCTAATCATCAAGAAAACCCCAGAAAGGCCCCTTGACCGGCGGGTAAGAGTTCGTCGCATAGTTGACATCAGGGATCCATCTTATCCAGCCTTTTCACCCCTTGTGCTGACACCTGAAGAAGTCAAACGAAGATTAGAAATCGGCGACCAGTTTATCCAGGAAATTCTTACCAAGGGAGAAGTCTTGTATGCGCGATAGTAAGGAGTCTTTGTATCCCAAAGATTGGATTAGGAAGGCGAAAAGGGATTTACATCGAGCAAAGGTTTTATTGGCCGATGGAGACACTGAGGGTGCTGGGTTTCATTTACAACAAGCCATAGAAAAGTATCTTAAAGGCTACCTTTTGTCAAAGGGCTGGGAATTACAATATGTTCATGACTTAGTGAAACTTCTCAACAGTGCTAAAGATTATGATTCAAGTTTTGAAGAGTTTCGGCCCCTTTGTGAGCAGGTAACTGAATACTATATCTTGGTACGCTATCCCCTCTCCGAAGAAGCGCCAGATGTGGCAGAATTAGAACAGGCTTTGAGTAAAACTGAAGATTTAGGTAACAAGATTGATGCCGAGGTTAAATAGACATCTATTGTCAAGTATCGCGAAGGTATTATGAGTCTTCTGCATAGCCGATTTGTGAAAGATACCAGTAAACCGGTGCAAGAATACGTGGCATCTATTCCCTTTGACCGGCGGCTATACCGCCAGGACATCGAGGGAAGCATCGCTCACGCCAGGATGCTGGCAAAGCAGGGTATAATAGCCGAGAGCGAGGCTGAGACGATAATCAAAGGGCTTAACTCTATTCGAAAGGAAATCGAGCGAGGGAAGTTTCAATTCAAAACCGAGTTTGAGGATATACATATGAACATTGAAGCCGGTTTGTTTGAAAAGATAGGCGATGTGGCCGGCAAGCTTCACACCGCTCGTTCCAGGAATGACCAGATAGCCCTGGACTTGCGCCTCTTCGTCAAGGAGGAAATCTTGAAAACCATTGATAAGATAAAAGCTCTGCAAACTTCGCTGGTGGAGTTAGCTGAGGCGAACAAGGCTGTCGTCATGCCCGGCTATACTCATCTGCAACAAGCCCAGCCAGTTCTCCTGGCTCACCACCTGCTGGCTTATTTCGAGATGTTTGAGCGAGATAAGGAACGATTTCACGATTGTCTGGGGCGCACTGATGTTCTGCCCCTGGGCAGTGGTGCCTTAGCCGGCGTTCCTTATCCCCTGGACCGAGAATTCGTGGCCCGGGAACTGGGCTTCAGCAAGGTGAGTACGAACAGCCTGGATGCCGTTTCCGATAGAGACTTCGTCATAGAATACGCGGCAGTGGCGGCCGTCGTCATGATGCATCTTTCCAGGCTGGCTGAGGAGCTCATCCTGTGGTCATCGAGCGAGTTCGGCTTCATAGAGATTGGCGAAGCCTTCACTACGGGCAGCAGCATAATGCCTCAGAAGAAAAATCCCGATGTGGCCGAGCTGGCCAGGGGAAAAACCGGGCGGGTATACGGCAACCTCATGGGTATTATAACCACTATGAAGTCTCTGCCCTTAGCCTATAACCGGGATATGCAGGAGGACAAGGAAGGGCTTTTTGACACTGTGGATACGTTGCACTCCAGTCTGGAAGTATTTGCCGGAATGGTAAAAACGCTTAAGGTAAACACCGAGCGTATCTCTCAGGCGATGAAAACAGACTATATCCTGGCCACCGACCTGGCCGATTATCTGGTGAAGAAAGGTCTGCCATTTCGGGAAGCCCACGGCGTGGTGGCGAAACTCAGCGAATATGCCGCCAGTAAGGGCAAAAACTTCCAGGAGCTCAGCCTGGAGGAATACCGCGAGTTTTCCCCTCTCTTCGGCGACGATGTATATAAAATAACTCTGGAATCATCCGTAGCCGCTCGAAATGTAGTCGGCGGCACTTCCCCCCAACAGGTGGGAATGGCATTAACCAGAGCAAAGAAGTTGATCAAAGAATGATTAAGCTGGCGCCGTCGATTCTTTCTGCTGATTTTGCCCGCCTTGGTGAGCAAATTGACGAGGTCGCCAGGGCCGGGGCTGATTATATCCACGTAGATGTTATGGACGGGCATTTCGTGCCCAATATTACCATCGGGGCTCCAGTGGTGGCTTCTATCCGCCGGGTAACCAGCCTGCCCCTGGATGTTCATTTGATGATAGAGCATCCGGAGCGGTATATCTCCGAATTTATCAACGCAGGCGCCGATATTATTACGGTGCATGTAGAAGCCTCTCCCCATCTTCATAGTACGATTCGGTTGATAAAGGAACTGGGGGTCAAGGCCGGAGTATCCTTAAATCCGCCTACTCCCCTCAGCGCAGCAGATGAATTTATTCATCACGTGGACCTGGTCCTCATTATGAGCGTTAATCCCGGCTTCGGGGGGCAATCTTTTATGCCGGAAACATTGCCCAGGATAGCGAATATGCGCAAAATTCTTGATAATAGAAAACCGGGTGTCGAGCTCGAAGTTGACGGGGGAATTAATGCCGACAATGCTCCTGACATAGTCGAAGCCGGCGCCAATGTCCTGGTGGCGGGAAACAGCGTATTCAGGGCCGAGGACGGGATAAGCCAGGCGTTACAGAGGCTGAGGGAAGCGGTGTCATAGAAATTCAAAAATCAAACATAAAAAATCAAAATTACAATTCAAAACGTAAAAACTGAACAAACTCAAATGTCAAAATCCAAATGCTTAAATGCCAAAACTACTCCGTTTTGTCCTTTGGACTTTGGGATTTGGAATTTAGCCAATGAGATTGCCACGCCCCGACAAGTCGGGGCTCGCAATGACAAGAGGCGAAGGGCTCAGAATGGCACTACTTTTCTGTCATTGCGAGGAGCGTAGCGACGAAGCAATCTCATGGTGGGGCAAGAGGTTGCCACGTCCCAAGATCCCCGATTTAATCGGGGATGGGGCTCGCAATGAGGAAAGGTGTGGGCAATCTAGCGGGCGGCTTTATATTGAGTGCGGAGGCATCTGGTGCAGATGTTGACTTTTCTTTTCCTTCCTTCTACCATAATCTTAGTTCGGTGGATATTAGGTAGCCAGCGTCGCAAGGTACGCCTCTTGGAGTGGCTTACATTATGCCCAAATTGAGCTGTTTTACCGCAAATCTCACACTTCATAGAAACTTCTCTATTCTGTTAAACCACCCACGAAAATCTTGCGCTTTTCGTGGAGACCCGGTTAATTTTAAAATTTCGTCAATGATAACACAATTATCAGCCCGGGTGAAGGGGTGGGATGAAAACTGATTCAGCCGATGGTCAAACCCTGAAGGAAATGTTTGCCTCAGGAACTGCCTGGCTGGGAAAAAGCGCCCCCGATATCAATGCTATAAACGTTTTCCCTGTTCCTGATGGGGATACCGGAACCAATATGGTGCTCACCATGGAATTTGCTTTGGAAGAGGCAAAGCTCAATTCGGATGACCAGGTCTCTTCAGTAGCCAAATTGCTGGCTCACGGTGCTTTAATGGGAGCGCGGGGCAATTCGGGGGTTATCTTATCTCAATTCTGGCGTGGTTTAGCTAAAGGGCTGGGGGGCAAGACCTATTTCAACGGCGGGGATTTTGCCAGTGCACTGGCCGAAGCATCACAAATGGCTTACAAAGGGATTGTCAATCCTGTTGAAGGGACTATCCTGACAGTACTTAAAGACGCATCTAAAGCTGCTCAAGAAGCAGTAAAAAATGATGATGCCCTGGTCTCGGTATTGGAAGCGGCGGTAAAATCGGCTGAGGATTCAGTGGCCCGGACGCCCAGCTTACTGCCAGTATTAAAAGAGGCTGGAGTGGTGGATGCTGGTGGGCAAGGCTTGTATGTTTTGCTGGACGGCGCCCTTCAATTCCTCAAGGGAGAGTCACATAAGCTACAATACCGGAGGCCCCGCCTGGTTGTTGCCGAGACAGAATTAGCTCCCAGGGCGGCTCAGATGCCTACCCAGCTGGAAACGCCTTACGGGTATTGCACAAATTTTGTCCTGGAGGGGCCGAATCTTAATTTAGGCAAAATCGAAAAAGACCTCAAAAAGAAGGGACAATCTTTGATAGTTACCGGCGACGATACCCTGGTCAGGGTTCATATCCATAGCTTCGAGCCCGGTGAAATCCTGAGATATGCCACAAGGTTGGGCAAAGTGCATGAGATAGCTATCAATAACATGGATGACCAGCATGCAGAATTCATCAAGATGCAGAGGGAAAGAATGCCTCAAGTCGATATCGCTATGGTAACAGTGGCCACTGGAGACGGTTTTTTCGAGCTGTTTAATAGTTTAGGTAACATCATCATCGTCCCCGGCGGGCAAACGATGAACCCCAGCGTTCGTGAACTCCTGCAAGCTGTGGAATCAGCCCCTTCGGACAACATCATTCTACTGCCCAATAACAAGAACATCGCGTCTGCTGCCGCCCAGATCCAGTCCTTAACTTCCAAAAAAGTGAAGGTGATTCCCACCAGGAATATCCCTCAAGGTGTAGCGGCACTTCTGGCTTTCGGTTATGACATGAATCTAGAGAAAAATGCTCGGGCTATGGAGAAAGCAATAAGTAAAGTACAGGCTATAGAGGTTACCAGAGCAGTGCGTGAGACCCGTCTCGATGGCCTGGAAATAAGAAAGGGTCAATTCATTGCTATTCTAAGCGATGAAGATTTGATAGCCAGGGCTGATAAAATAGGGGATGTTATCCTTGAAGCTCTAGGCAAAGCAGGGGCTGATAAGGCGGAGATAGTCACCATTTATTACGGTGCTGAAATCAAGGGTGTTGAAGCTCAAGAGATAGCTCAGGATATTCGTGACCGCTACCACACCGAGGTCGAGGTGGTTTATGGCGGCCAGCCACATTATAATTATATAATTTCCCTGGAATAATGTCTGCGGCAGAGCTACGAGTAAAAAGAATTTGTAATTGAAAATAGAGGCTATGGCTCAATTTATGGGGTTCACTCCTCTGTCATTGCGAGGAGTCTCGATTTATCGGGACGACGAAGCAATCCCGTGGGGGCATGAGATTGCCACGCCCCGACAAGTCTGGGCTCGCAATGACAAAAAGCGCTGGACTTGATGAATCAAAATTTGGCGGAGGTAAGGAATAGTGGTTAAGGTTGTAACCGATAGCTGCTCTGACATTACCCCACAGTTAGCCCAGGAGCTGGGAATTACCGTGGTGCCGTTGTACGTTAATTTTGGCAATGAGACCTATCGGGATAATGTTGACCTGACTACGGAGGAGTTCTACCATAAGTTGGAAACAAGTAATATTCACCCCACCACATCAACCGCCACCCCGGCTGATTTTGCCGAGCTTTTCACTAAATTAGCGGAAGAAACAAATGAAATCCTGACTATAACTCTTTCTGAAAAGTTCAGTGGCACTTATGCGGCAGCGCTGCAGGGCAAGGCTATGGCTACCAAGGATTGCCACATTGAGGTCATTGACTCTAAGTTGGTAGCAGGCGCACAAATGCTTTTAGTTATCCTGGCAGCTCAGATAGCCAGAACAGGGGCTAGTTTGGAGCAAATTGCTGACCGGGTCAGGAGAGCGATTTCCAGAGTGCATGTTCGCATGAGCTTCGATACATTGGAATACTTGAGAAGAGGCGGGCGCATTGGTAAGGCACAGGCTTTCCTAGGCGGTCTGCTAAAAGTAAATCCTGTCCTGGGAATAAAAGACGGTGCAACCTTTCCTATCGCTCGCTCCCGCAGTCGAACTCAAGCTATGGACCTTCTGGTAAATTTTGTCAGGGGTTTCAGCCAGATAGAAGCCGTGGCTATCGAGGATGCCACTACCCCCGATGATTTAGAGGCATTAGCCGGGCATCTTAATGATGTTGTCCCTCCAGAGCGCATCCATCGTTCCAAGGTTAGTCCGGTGGTGGGAACTCATGTCGGTCCTCATGTCCTGGCTGTGGCCGTCCTTGAAGAAGAATAGAAAGTGACAGGTATTGATTCGCTACGGAACATCCTTGAACTGGAAGGCCAGAAGGGTTACACCGATGAGGCAGTAATCGGCGGCCTGGATAAATACCTTCACAAACAGGCAGGGGAAATCAGGCAGAGTCTTATGCTAGGTCTAAACGAAGTGAAGTCGAGGGAACTAATCCCGCAGCTTCAAAACAGCTTTGATGAACTTAACTTAGCCAATTCCAATTATGGCTCCTACAGCGTGGATGAGCGTAAGAGATGGATAACAAATGTCCGCGGCTGGTTAGATAAGTTGGAAAGAGCGAAGGAGGGCACTCTGGTTCTTGGACGAACTCAGGACGGCCTCTCGCCTCGCTCTTGCAAGGAGAGAAAAGAGAGAGGAGCGACGGCGGTAGTCAAGCCCCGCCAGAAACAAGGAGAAGGGTTGGAGTCGCCCATAACTGTTATCAGGGGCATCACGCCCAGCGTAGCTAACAAATTTGCCAGGCTCAATGTCAGGGCAGTGCAGGATTTGCTTCATTTCTTCCCCAGACGCTACGTTGATTACAGCCGGAGGAAACCCGTCTCTGAACTTATGGAAGGAGAAGAGCAAACTATCATAGGTACAATCTGGCAGGCCAGAGTGGCCACTTTAGGTAGGCGGAAAGGCACAGAGGCAATTGTCGGCGACGAGACGGGAAACATTAGAGTGGTCTGGTTTAATCAACCTTACCTGGCAAAAAGCTTCCGTACTAATGCCAGAATAGTAATCAGCGGCACAGTTAGCGAATTCAAGAGGCACAAGGTATTTGAGTCTCCAGAATGGGAATTGCTGGGAGATAAAGAACTAATTCACACTGGGCGACTGGTCCCCGTCTATCCCCTTACTCAAGGCTTATATCCCAGGCAAGTGAGGAAATGGACCAAGGAGATTGTCGATGGCTATGCCTGGCAATTGGATGATTTCCTGCCTTCAGAGATTAAGACCCGCTGCCAGTTATTAGACCTGTCCACCGCAATCGCTCAAATCCACTACCCCGATGACCAGGCGATGGCGGAAAGGGCAAGAGGGAGGTTAGCCTTCGACGAGCTATTTCTTCTTCAATTAGGTGTGCTGGCTAGAAAGCGAGATTGGAAGGAAGGTCAACCGGGCAATGCCTTTCATATAGACCAGGAAGTTATCAGCAGATTTTTACATTGCTTGCCCTTCACCTTGACCCAGGCACAGGAGCGAGTGTTGCAGGAAATTTTAACCGACCTCAAACAAGCAAAAGCCATGTCACGCCTTCTTCAAGGAGAGGTAGGCAGCGGCAAAACTGTAATTGCCACCCTGGCTCTCTTGATAGCTGCGGCCAACGGTTATCAGGGAGCGTTGATGGCGCCCACTGAGGTCTTAGCTGAGCAGCATTACACCAATATCTGTGGCTATCTGTTCCAGGTCAGCACCCAGGAACCTGGTTCCGAGCCGGGCGAAGGAACTATCAGATGCTACACAGGATTTCTCTCCAGGCCGCTTACCATCGCTTTGCTCATCGGGAGCCTCAGCAGCGCTGAGAAGGAAATGTTGCACGGTAAAGTTAAGCAGGGTAAAGTTGACATTATTGTCGGCACCCATGCCCTTATTCAAAAGGAGGTAGAATTTAACAAATTAGGGTTGGCGGTGATAGATGAGCAACACCGCTTTGGCGTGTTGCAACGCTCCGCCCTGCGGCAAAAGGGATTTAACCCTCATGTTCTGGTCATGACAGCCACACCTATCCCTCGGACCATGGCGCTGACGCTCTATGGAGACCTCGACCTTTCAGTTATTGATGAGTTACCCCCGGGGCGACAGGTAGTAAAAACAAAATGGCTCGAACCACAAGATAGGGAAAAGGCTTATAGCTTCCTCCATCGCCAGGTCAGCAATGGGCGGCAAGCTTTCATTATCTGCCCCTTAATCGAAGAATCCGAAATACTTGAGGCGAAAGCCGTCACAACGGAATATGAGCGACTATCCCGTGAGGTTTTCCCGGACTTAAAGTTAGGATTACTCCATGGACAAATGCCTGGTAGCGAGAAAGAGGAGGTAATGCGTCATTTTCGAGCCGGGAAGCTTGATATTCTAGTGTCAACCTCGGTAGTGGAGGTGGGCATTGACGTACCCAGGGCATCTGTCATGATGGTAGAGGGCGCCGAGCGTTTTGGCTTATCTCAGCTCCACCAATTCAGGGGACGTGTGGGGCGGGATAAGGAACAAGGCTATTGCCTGCTTATGCCGGAAAAGCTTTCGCCTGAAGCAAGAGAGCGCCTCCGACTGATGGAGAAGGTTCATAACGGCTTCGCCCTGGCGGAAAAGGACTTAGAGCTACGAGGCCCTGGGGAATTTTTCGGCACTCACCAGAGCGGCTTGCCCGACCTCAAACTTGCCAAGCTAACTGATTTACGCAGTCTGGAGTTAGCTCGGCAAGAAGCGATAACCCTTTTTCAAAGCGACCCCAATTTGAAGAAGGCTGAACATCAACCTTTACGTCAACAATTAAGCCGGGCATGGGCCAGAGGTGCTGAATGGAGTTAATCATGCTTAAGCAAGAACTAGCTAGGTGTTTGCAGCAAGCTGTGGTGGAGGCACAGCGAAAAGGTGATCTTGCTCCAGCCGCCTTGCCCGAGGTGCTTGAGGTGCTTATAGAACATCCACAAAATCCCGAACATGGAGATTTTGCCTCAGGCCTCCCCTTGAAGCTGGCTAGGACTATGAGGATGCCCCCCATGGCTATAGCCGAAAAGATCTCTGAACATATAGTACCACCGCCCCAAATTGACAGGCTCTGGATTGCTCCGCCAGGTTTCATCAACTTCACTTTGAGGGAGGACTGGCTGAGTACACTGGTGGAACCAATCCTGGCTGCTGGTGAATCATATGGTAACATTGACCTGGGCAAAGATAAGCGGGTCCAAGTTGAATTTGTTAGTGTCAACCCCACCGGACCTCTCCACGTTGGTCACGGCCGTGGTGCCGTTTTAGGTAGTACTTTGGCGAATGTGCTTACTGCCTCTGGCTATGCTGTAGAAAAGGAATATTACATCAATGATATGGGTAACCAGATAGATAACTTCGGTCGTTCCCTCTATGCTCGTTACCAACAATGCCTGGGCAAAGAAGCTGCCATGCCCCCGGATGGCTACTACGGCAATTACATGATTGACCTGGCCAAAGAAATCGCTCAGGAACAAGGTGATAAATTTTTGTGGTTGCCTGAGAGTGAGGCAGCTTCACAATTGGCGGAGATTGGTATTGTCAAGGTATTACAGAGAATTAAAGAGGACCTCGAGCTACTAAACGTTAATTTCGATACCTGGTTCTCAGAAAGAAGCCTTTATCAAGGCGGGCAATATAACAGGGCTATGGAACTGCTCCAGAGCGGGGGCTATATTGCTAAGAAAGAAAATGCCACCTGGTTTGAATCAAGGTCCCTGGGCGAAGATAAGGACAATGTTCTTGTGCGCAGCGATGGTTTTCCCACCTATTTTGCCTCTGATATTGCCTACCATTACAACAAGTTTGTGGAGCGGAAATTCGACTGGGTGATTGATATCTGGGGGGCTGACCATCAGGGGCACGTTCCTCGGATGAAAGCGATGCTCAAGGCTCTGGGCCAGAACCCCGAACAGCTTAAGGTGATACTCTGCCAGCTAGTCACACTGCGGCGCGGACGGGAAATGGTTAAAGTGTCCAAGCGTAGCGGCGACATTATTACTTTACGGGAGGTGATAGACGAAGTAGGCTCAGATGCTTGCCGATTCTTGTTCCTCGCCCGTTCTGCTGATAGTCAGATGGATTTCGACCTGGAGCTGGCTAAGCGGCAATCAGCGGATAACCCTGTGTATTATGTTCAATATGCTCATGCTCGGATCGCCAGCATTATTCGCTTAGCTGAACACCGGGAGATAGATTACAGCCAGGGCGATGTTTCTCTGCTTACTACCGAGCCGGAGCTAACTTTAATTCGCCGCTTACTACTTCTCCCGGAAATAGTAGAACGAGTAGCGCTTACCCTCGAGCCTCACCACTTGCCTTACTATGCCCAGGATTTAGCTACCGTCTTTCACAGTTTCTATAAGCAATGTCGGGTTGTCTCCAAAGACGAAGCGCTAACTAAGGCTCGCCTCAAGCTGGTCCGGGCAACTCAGATTGCCTTGGCTAAAATACTACGCCTTATGGGCATGACAGCTCCGGAAAAGATGTGAAGCATTGCGAAGCTGACTCTCCCCTTTATTGTGGTGATTCCCGGTAAATCGGGACTTCCTACACGAATTCGCGTGATCGGAATTAGACATGACAGATTGCTTCGCTTCGCTGGCAGTGATAGCCGCGATCAGCCAACTGACAGGCAGCACACTATGGGAGGTCACCGAGATTGAATCATGCCAACCTTAACCAGGGAAGCATTCTTCCGGACGACGTCAACTACGTCGTCGGCGCTCAGGTCTTAAAACCATCTTACATCCTGGGCCCTTTGGTCCTATTCACCACTATCTCTCAAGGTCTTTTGGTTTTATCAACAACACAGGCAACCCCGATTTCCTGAGCACATGATCGGCAACACTTCCAAAGATAATGCGTCCTAAACCGCCATGTCCATGTGTGGCGATACAAATAAGGTTGATCGAATTATCCCTGGCGTAGTCAACAATCGCAGCACCAGCCGATGATGGTCGAAGGATAACACATTCAAGATCTATCCCCTTCTCCAGCAGCGGTTGCGCTATGCCATCCAGATAAGCCCTTATCTCAGGTTCCTGCCTCCGGATTTCCTCCTCTATGATATCAATCATCCCGGTAGATATTCCCTCTGCACCAACGTAGGCACTGCTGGACATGGTCATAACCCGGAGCAGCGTCAGTTTGCCATTAAATCGCAGTGCTTGCTCTGTGGCATATGGCAGAATTTGCTCCGCCAGTTTGGAACCGTCCAGACAAACCAGAATCTTCATATAATCACCTCCTGCGTAAACCAATCTGGCTTTTGCTGATGCTTCTCAGATAACAGCAAACTCAGCCATCATAGTATCTGAAAACAACACCCTCTGGCATGTTGCCCAGCTTCTTTTCCACTATATCTTGCATTATGGTAATCATGATTGTCAGCCCCATTAACTTTCATACTTGTGCTGATAATTGTAACACAGCAAAGTTCCTACTTACGATGTTACAGTATCCTCCACTCGCCTATTATTGGCAAGTTTGTCTTTGTCATTTATCCTGTTCATCAGTATCTCTTGTAAAGCACCTTTTCGATGCGGATGTTATTTGCTATATTGTAACTGAAAAGGATACCCTGGACAGGGCTTCAAAGACCACGTGGTTTTTTGTACATTATATGGGATAATATTAAGAAAAGGAGGATTTAAATGGCTGTTAAAAAGGTTGGCGAAAAATATCGCTGTAATGTCTGTGGCAACGAGGTGACGGTGACCAAGGCTGGCGGCGGCACTCTAGTCTGTTGCGGTCAGGATATGGAATTAGTTAGCTCGTAAGGTTTTAAGAGGAGTGAGCAAATGGAAAATGAACAGGCCAGGACGATAGCGGTGCTTCAACTCGCTGTCCAGATGGAGGTGGATGGGCAGGGGTTCTATCAGAAGGCAAGCCAGGAAAGCAGCAACAAGCTAGCTAAGGAACTATTTCAGCAGCTAGCCGCTGAGGAAGATGTTCACCGTAAGAAGTTTGAGGAAATATATGAAGCCCTCAAGCGAGGGCAGAATTGGCCTGCTATAGTAGCACCAGCCGAGAAAGGGGAAGGGCTCAAGTCTCTGTTCGCCGAAGCCACTAAAGCACTGGGTAGCAAGTTCGAAGTGGCTGAATCTGACCTTGAAGCTATCAAGGTAGCTATGGATATGGAGGCCAAGTCTTATGATTTATATCACACTCGAAGCGAAGAAAGCACCCTCCCTGTGGAAAAGAGGTTCTATAAGACTCTGGCGGGCGAGGAGCGGGGACACCACCTCGCCCTTCTCGATTCTTACGAGTATCTCAGTGACCCTGTGGGGTGGTTTACTAAAAGCGAACACTGGTCATTGGATGGCGCTTAAATAAACAAACAGGAGGATTCATATGGGGGATATCGCTTTAAGCATTGAACAGTTAACAGTAGAGGTGGAAGGGCGGGAGATTTTGCATAACACAAATTTGGGAATGGAGCTTGGCGAAACCCATGTCCTTTTCGGTCCCAACGGCAGCGGTAAAACCACGTTGCTCATGGCGATAATGGGCTTCCCCAAGTATCGGGTGACCAGAGGCAAAATCGTTTTCAAAGGCAAGAACATAACTGAGTTGCCTGTGGATGAGAGAGCCCGCTTGGGGATTGGTATGTCCTTCCAACGGCCGCCGGTGGTCCGGGGTGTAAAAACGCGGGATATGGTCGCTGCCTGTCTCAAGGGTCAAGGAGATGAAGAGAGCATCAGCCAACTCGCAAAAAAGACTAATCTGGCTGACTTTCTGGACAGGGAAATAAACTACGGGTTTTCGGGAGGGGAGCTAAAACGTTCCGAGTTGATGCAACTGCTTGCGCAGAGGCCCACATTAACATTGATGGATGAGCCTGAATCAGGCGTTGACCTGGTGAATATCGCCCTTATCGGTGACCTGATAAATAGCTTGCTGGAAAAAGATTGTCCCATACTTGAACGAAGATGCATGGGGCTCATTATTTCCCATACCGGTCATATCCTGGACTATGTTAACGCCCGCACAGGCTATGTCATGTGTGATGGTGTAATCGGATGTGAAGGGGACCCTCATGAGATTTTAGCCACTATTAGAGAGAAGGGCTACGAAGAATGTGTCAAATGTTTTATGAGGAGGGCGCCAAGTGGTTAAGACGGTATCGTCTGAGAAACATAAAGATAAAGCCAGGGCAGCAGCCGCCAAACCAGCGGCATTCGGTGAGGATATAGATCTGGGCGCTTATGTTAGCTCAGCTGAGGAGCAGCCTTCTCAGGTTGACCCGTCGAAGCTCCCAGCCAGGGCCAAAGAGCGGATGCTGGAGGTGGGAATCATTCTGGATGACCCGAGCCAAAGAGCAGGGACCTTTATCCAGATGGATAACGCTCCAGTTCATAGCTCGGCCAGACAAGAAGGTGTGGAAGTTATGGCAGTCAGCCAGGCTCTGGAAAAATATGACTGGCTGCCAGACTACTGGTGGCAGGCAGTAGCTGTGGATACCGATAAGTACACTGCCAATATAGAACTGAACCAGCATAATGGCTACTTCATCAGGGCACTGCCTGGCTATAAGACTATTTACCCTGTTCAGACCTGTCTTTATCTGGCAAAAGCACGGCTTGCTCAGAATGTGCACAATATTATCATTGCTGAAGAGAACTCGGAGCTGCATATCATTACCGGTTGTACCACTGCTTCTAACGAAGAAGCCGGCCTGCACCTGGGTGTCTCCGAGTTCTACATAAAGAAAGGGGCTAAGGTCACCTTCACTATGATACATAGCTGGAATCCAGAGGTAGATGTTCGCCCCCGCACGGGAGTAATGATTGAAGAGAATGGCTTATTTCTTAGTAATTATGTGCTTACGAAGCCAGTCCGTTCACTACAGATGTATCCCACAGCCAGGTGTGTGGGGGAAAATTCGGTTGTCAGATTCAATAGTATTCTGGTAGCAGCTCAGGGGTCATCGCTGGACGTTGGTTCTCGGGTTATCCTCGATGCTAAGGGAGCGAAAACAGAAATCATATCACGAGCGATAACTACCGGAGGGAGCATTGTTGCCCGGGGTTACATAGAGGGCAATGCCCCTGATGTCAAAGGTCATCTGGAATGTCGTGGACTGATCCTGATGGGAGAGGGCATAATCCACGCCATACCCGAGCTTAAAGGCACCTTAGCTGGCATTGACCTATCCCATGAAGCGGCAGTAGGCAAGATAGCCGAAGAAGAGGTCGAGTATCTCATGGCACGAGGGCTAACTCGGAGTGAAGCTACAGCTACTATAGTCAGAGGGTTTCTCAGGGTGGATATAGAGGGCTTGCCGCCTATGCTCGAGGCTGAATTACAGCGGGCGATTGAAGCCAGTGAAAAAGACCTTATGTGAATAAGGATTAGAGGAGGTTAATTATGGATCTCAAGGTTCTGCGTAACTGCACCTACGGTTTATATGTGATAGGTTCCAGAAAAGGAGACAGACTTAATGGGCAAATTGCCAACACGGTGTTTCAAGTAGCATCTGACCCGCCAACCATTGCTGTGAGTATTAATAAGCAGAATCTGACTCATGAGTTTATCAATGAAGGCAAAGTCTTTACTGTTTCTATACTATCGCAGGATACGCCACTCTCTTTCATCGGCCATTTTGGCTTCAAATCGGGCAGGGACATAGACAAACTCAAAGATGTCAACTACAAACTAGGTGACACGAAGGTCCCCATAATACTTGACCATAGCTTAGCTTATCTCGAAGCCAGGGTAATTAATCAACTAGATGTCGGGACTCACACTATCTTCATAGGAGAGCTCGTGGGAGCGGATGTTCTCAGCGAAGGTGAACCAATGACCTATGCTTACTACCATCAGGTTAAGAGAGGCACCACTCCCAAGACAGCTCCCAGCTACATCAAATAGGGAAAGGAGACGGTATCAAAAATGGCGAAATACGAATGCACTGTTTGTGGGTATATCTATGACCCCCAGTTGGGCGACCCCGACGGCGGTATAAAGCCAGGAACACCTTTCGAGGAAATACCCGACGATTGGGTATGCCCTGTCTGCGGAGCAAGCAAGGACCAGTTCGAAAAAATAAAGGAGTGATTGAGTAACGATGATAAAAAACTTGAGCCAAGAGCAATTAGCAGGAATATTAGAAGCAATACCTGTGGAAATTTCTTTCGTTGACGAGAACGACCTAGTTAAATTCTGGAACAAGCATGAAACGAGGATCTTTAAAAGGCCGGTTTCTGTGATTGGGAAATCAATCCAGAACTGCCACCCCAAGCAAAGCGTGGCCAAAGTAAACCAGATATTGTCCGATTTCAAGACTGGCAGGCAGGATTCAGCAGAATTTTGGATAAATCTCGGAGAAAGGAAGGTATATATCAGATATTTTGCTGTGCGGCACAAAGCAGGCAGGTATCTGGGCGCACTGGAAGCCACCCAGGACATCACGGAGATAAAGCGGATTGAAGGAGAAAAGAGGCTGTTAGAATATTGAAAGGAGGAGTAAATGAAACCAAGAGAAATAAGACCTAAAGTCTACTCGGTTGGAGCAATTGATTGGGATAGGCGTCTCTTTGACGCTCTGATACCCCTCCCCGATGGCACAAGCTATAACGCCTACCTGGTGCAGGGCAACCAGAAAGTTGCTTTGATAGATACCGTGGACCCCCCCATGACAGAAGCTCTCATGGCTTATCTTGAGAATGTTCCCGTTATTGACTATGTCGTTGCCAACCATGCCGAACAAGACCATTCTGGTTCTATTCCCCGGGTTCTGGCAAAGTATCCCGATGCTAAAGTGGTCGCCACAGCTAAAGGACGGGATTTGCTCGAGGCTCTTTTGCTTGCCCCTGAGGACAGATTTATCACTGTAAGCGATGGTGAAACTTTATCCCTGGGGGATAAAACCCTGGAGTTTATCCATGCCCCCTGGGTACATTGGCCTGAGACCATGCTTACATATTTACGGGAGGACAGGATACTCTTCCCTTGCGACCTTTTTGGCTCCCATCTGGCTACCACAGACTTGTATGTGACTGATGAAGGGCAAGTCTATGAAGCGGCTAAAAGATACTTTGCCGAAATCATGATGCCTTTCCGCACCAGTATTGAGAAACATTTGGAGAAGCTAAACAGTTATAAGATTGATGTTATCGCACCCAGCCATGGCCCCCTCCATGACAAAGCTTCGTTCATCCTGGAAGCATATCGAAGCTGGGTATTCGAGCCACCAAAAAACATAGTGGTCTTGCCTTATATCTCCATGCACGGTAGCACACAAAAAATGGTGGAATGTTTTGTGGGGGCCCTGGCTGACAGAGGTGTCACGGTTAAGCAGTTCAACCTGGCGGCAACTGATATTGGGAAACTGGCCATGGCATTGGTGGACGCTGCTACTATGGTCATAGGCACGCCTACAGTTCTGGTTGGTCCGCATCCTAACGTCGCTTATGCAGCATTTCTAGCCAACGCCCTAAGACCCAGGCTCCAGTTCGTCTCCATCATCGGCTCCTATGGCTGGGGCGGCAAGGCTGTAGAGCAACTCAAAGGGTTGATCCCCAACCTTAAGGTGGAGGTGCTAGCTCCCGTACTCTGCAAGGGATTTCCCAGGGAAGAGGATTTCAAAGCCTTGGACAACTTAGCTAGCACCATCGCCCAAAAGCATAAAGAGCATGGCTTTGCTTGATAATGTCCTAGTAGGAAAGGGGGCAGGATGTTCAAAGCGGTGATAATCTATGACTCCAGGAGTGGCAATACCGGGATGATGGCGAAGGCGATTGAAGAGGGAATGAAAGAAGCTGGAATCGAAGTTTCATCAAAAAGGACTGTAAACGCAACGGCAGGCGCTATCAAGGATGTTGACGCTGTGGTTCTCGGCGCCCCGACTTACCATAAGGATATGATTGCTTCGATGAAGACATTTCTTTTTGAAATGGAGAAGGCAGACTTAAAGGGGAAGGTTGGAGCAGCTTTTGGGTCCTATGGATGGAGCGGCGAATCCGTCCAGATGATAACTGATACAATGAAGCACATCTTCGGAATGAATATGATAGAGCCGGGATTGAAAATGCTACGCAGACCAGGCGAGGGTGGCTTGAAACAGTGCCATGAGTTTGGGAGGAAGATTGCTGAGACAATAACGCAAAGAGAAAGGAGATGATGGCATTACAAATTAAGGTTGAAGCTAGGCCAAATCTGGAGCAATCAAAGGAGAGGATTGTTTAATCTTACAAACTAAGGAGGTAAGGGAAATGAAATTTGGAGACATTTTAAAAGGAAAGGAAGCTGAAGGGAAGGAAAAACACGTCCCAGCGATCGAGGTTGGTAAAGGAAAGGGTGAGGCAGGTGTAGATATTGTCCATGTAGTAGTGGGCAAAGAGGTGCCTCACCCCAATACTGCAGAACATCATATTGCCTGGATAGAGCTTTTTGGAGTAAAGAAAGATGGACAGGTAATAGACTTAGGCAGGTCTGCCTTCGCCCCGTCCTATACCAATCCCAACGTCAGGTTTCAGGTGCCAGTGGAGCAATTTAAAGCCTTCTGTGCTGTCTCTTATTGCAACATACATGGCATCTGGGAAAATTGTTTGGAAATCTAAAAAGGAGGTAAACATGGAAGAGATAAAAGAACAAATAAGTCATATGCCCCGGATAGGCGAGCCGGCACCGGCTTTTGAGGCGGTAACCACTCATGGGGTGCTCAAGCTGGAAGACTTTAAGGGGAGCTGGCTGCTTCTCTTTTCTCATCCAGCGGATTTTACCCCGGTGTGTACCACCGAGTTCATCGCTTTTGCTGAGATTCATCCCGAACTACAAAAACGAGGGGTAGAACTCCTGGGCCTTAGTGTAGATAGTGTCTCCTCGCACATCGCCTGGGTGCGCAACGTGGAGGAGAAAACAGAGGTAAAAATACCATTTCCCATTATCGCTGACCTCAGTAAGGAAGTTTCTCTGGCCTATGGTATGATTCACCCCGGTCAGAGCAAGACCGAGACTGTCCGATGTGTGTTCATAATTGACCCCAACCAGATTATCAGGACGATACTCTACTACCCGCTGACCACCGGCAGGAACATGGATGAGATACTGAGAATAGTAGATGCCTTGCAAACGACGGACAAGCACGGCGTCGCTACTCCGGCTAACTGGAGGCCGGGTGATAAGGTAGTGGTGCCGCCGCCAAACACGCAGGAAATGGCTGAGGAGAGGCTCAAGCAAGGGTATGAGTGCACCGATTGGTATCTGTGTAAGAAAAAACTCTAGACACATCTCTTTTATAGGAGGAGAATATGGCATGTATTAGCCCTGATGGTAAACCTACAGAGTCGGGTACCAAGATGCTGCGTGCCCTGCAAGCGGGGTTGGGATCTCCCGAAGAAATCGCCAAAGATACTGGGCTGCCGCTATTCAGGGTAAGAAGCGGGCTGCGTGAGCTTACTCAGGCTGGGCTAGCTAAGCAGAGAGATGATAAATACGAGCTTAGTGAAAAGGGAGCCGAGCTGATAAAGTAATACTCCAGGCGATATTGAGCATACATAGAGAGTGCCTTACCCTCACAAAATCAGCAACTTGTTGATGAAGAGGGCTAAGTGTCTATCGCGGTTAAATAGATAAGAAAGTGGGCGACACGGGAGGGACAAATGAGCAAAGATGAAATTGCTTTACTAAATCAAGACCTTAGGGGGGAACACGCAGCTGTCATTCAATATTTGGTCCATGCCTATGCCATGGGTGAGGGCGAGATGGCCTGTGAAATCGAGGCTATCGCCCGGGAGGAAATGCGTCATTTTGATTGGCTGGCTGAGACCATAGTCAGCCTTGGCGGTACTCCCAGCCTTGAGAAGGGAGACATGCGCACGAGCGGCGAGTCGGTTCCCGATTGGATGAGAAACGATGTTCTGCAGGAAAAAGATGCCATCGCCTTATATGAGGAACACATTAAAGCCATCGGCGACACTAAGATAAGGCGGCTGTTGCAGCGAATTCTCTCCGATGAAAAGTCACACCGAGGCGACTTCGAACACTTTGTGAATAAGGCCAAAAAAGAAAGTGCCCGGGATTTAAGGGGCTCTCGGCAGGACAAGATTGCCCGGGTTCTCAACTGGGGCATTGAGCATGAATATACCGTTATCCTTCAATATCTTCTTCATTCCTATATGACGCCCAACAAGGATGTCAAGAAAGAAATGGAGGACCAGGCTATAAATGAGATGCAGCACCTGGGGTGGCTGTCTGAAGAGATGGTTGACAAAAATGGCAGTCCCAGGATTGAGCACACCAAGGTGGATAAATCCACCGGGACCGCTGATATGCTTCGGGCAGATATCAAGATCGAGAAGAAGGTGGCGGCTGAATATGACCGAGCTGCCAAAGAAATTGAAGAGCCCGACCTGAAAGAGCTTCTTATCCGGATAAGGGACCACGAATTGTACCACGTTGATGTATTTGATGACCTGCTGAAGGAAGAAGAAGGGCGGGGCTAATTGGTATGCTGAGATGGCAGCGGAATGCCAGCTCGAGCCTCGGCAATGGGAGAGGGGAGCATATCCAGCAATTGACTAATGTGTTGTGAAGCTGGAAAGAGTAGCATATTAAATGGAAATTTAGGTCGCTTCACCATAAACAGTAAATTCTGAAAAATCTAAGCTGCGAAGATGTGGGGTAGGGAAAAGATAATGGCCGATAAAGAAAATTCCCAGAAGTCCGACAGAGCTTCAGTACACATAACTGGCATGACCTGCACTACCTGTGCAGCTACTATCAAGAAGGGCCTTTCCCAGACCCCTGGTGTAGAGCAAGCTGACATTAACTTCGCTTCGGAGAAAGCTTCGATAAAATACGATACAACGAAGGTAGACCTTGCCAAAATTAAGGATACCGTCTCGCAATTGGGGTATGGGGTCGCCACCAGGAAGTCCATATTCCCCGTAGGCGGAATGACCTGCGTTTCCTGTGTTGCCCGGGTGGAGGAGGCTCTCTCTAGCGTGCCAGGAGTGATTTCGGCCAGCGTGAATCTGGCCTCGGAGAAGGCTACCGTGGAGTACCTGGAAGGAACGGGGCTGGCTGACATGAGGCGAGCGGTAAAAGATGCCGGCTATGAACTTGGCCCCGAGGCGCAGGCTTTGGAAGATGTAACCACTGCTGCCCAGCGTGAGATTCGAGTTCTAAGGAATAGATTTATCATCGCTGCTATCCTGACCGCGTCAATCATGGCCTTAGGCTGGGGGCCTTCCTTTGTTGGTAAGTCCTATCTACTATTAGCTCTGGCTACGCCAGTGCAGTTCTGGGCGGGTTTGCGCTTTTACCGAGGGGCATGGGGCGCGCTGAAACACAAGACCTCCGATATGAATACCCTGGTTGCTGTAGGTACCTCGGTGGCTTACTTCTACAGCATGATAGCAGTTATTGCCCCCGGCCTTTTTACCACTGGTGTAGTGGAATCCCACTTATACTTCCATACCTCAGCAGCGATCATAACCTTGATTCTTCTTGGCCGTTTTCTGGAAGCTAGAGCCAGAGGACGGACCTCAGAGGCAATAAAGAAGCTTATCGGTATGCAACCGAAGACCGCTCTAGTTATCCGTGAGGGCGAGGAGAGGGAGATTCCCGTGGAAGAGGTTCAGGTTGGTGACCTTATCTTGGTACGTCCTGGCGAGAGGATGCCCATAGACGGCATAGTGCGCCAGGGCTACTCCAGTGTTGATGAGTCCATGATTACCGGGGAGAGTATCCCAGCAGAGAAAAAGGTGGGTGATGAGGTGATCGCTGCCACTATTAACAAGACCGGCAGCCTTGAAATCGAAGCAACCAAGGTGGGTAAGGATACAACGCTGGCTCATATCGTCAGAATGGTGGATGAAGCACAGGGAAGCAAAGCTCCTATTCAGCGTCTTGCTGACGTTATCGCCAGCTACTTTGTGCCGGCAGTGATTGGTATCGCCATCGTGACCTTCGTAGTCTGGTATTTTGTGGGACCAGCTCCGGCTCTCACCTTCGCCTTCCTCAACTTTGTCGCCGTGCTTGTTATCGCCTGCCCGTGCGCCTTGGGGCTGGCCACTCCCACCGCGATTATGGTCGGCACGGGCAAGGGAGCCGAGCATGGGATTCTCATCAGGAATGGCGAGGCTCTGGAGAGGGCTCACCAGATAAACACTGTTCTCCTGGATAAGACAGGCACTCTGACCCGTGGAGAGCCTGTGGTTACTGACGTGGTCGCAGCTCCTTTTTCTTCCCCAGAGGAAGTTCTTCGATTAGCTGCCTCCGCCGAGCACAGCTCAGAGCACCCGCTTGGTGAGGCTGTGGTCAAGGCTGCTGTGGAGAAGAAGCTGGAATTATCTACGTCCTCAGATTTTAATGCCATCCCGGGGCAGGGTGTAGAGGCTTCGGTGGAGGGCAAGAAGCTTTTTCTGGGCAACCTCAGGTTAATGGAGGAACGAGGCCTTTCCTTAAATGGGCTGGAGAAGAAAGCCTCTGAACTCCTTGAACAAGGTAAGACGGTAATGTTCCTGGGGCGGGATAGCCAGGTAGCAGGAATCATTGCCTTGGCTGATACCCTAAAACCAGGCGCCAGAGAAGCGCTCCAAGCGCTGCGCAAGATGGGTATTGAAACAGCTATGCTCACCGGGGACAACCGGCGCACGGCAGGAGCTATTGCTCGAGAGGCAGGCATTGACCGTGTCCTGGCTGAGGTGCTCCCTGAGCATAAGGCCAGAGAGGTCAAGAAATTGCAGGAAGAGGGAAAGGTGGTGGCAATGGTGGGCGATGGCATTAACGATGCTCCGGCATTAGCCCAGGCAGATGTTGGCATCGCTATTGGTACTGGTACTGATATTGCCATGGAGACTGGAGATATTACCCTGATTAGAGGGGATTTGATGGGCGTGGTAACCGCCATATCTTTGAGTAAGCGGACCATGAGGACTATTAAGCAGAACCTCTTCTGGGCTTTTGCTTACAATACTGCCCTCATTCCAGTAGCAGCCGGGGTATTATATCTTGTCTTCGGGAATATAGGTGTACCATCCGGGCTTCATTTCATTTTGGGTGAGTATGGTTTCTTGAATCCTATCCTGGCCGCAGCAGCCATGGCGGCTAGCTCCATCACTGTGGTATCCAATTCGCTGCGTTTAAGAAGATTTAAGCCAGCCAGGCTTGGCAATTAGCGAAAGGAGGTGCTCAATGGCTACAGATCCAGTTTGCAAAATGGAGGTACAGGAAGCCAAGGCAACAGTCAGTTCCGAGTATAAGGGAAAGAAATACTACTTCTGCGCTGTTGGTTGCAAGAAGGCTTTCGACCAGAACCCTGAAAAATACCTTGCCAAGGGGAAGAATTAAATTTGCAGGGACGGAGAAGCTAGCTAGCAATGCTTACCTTCAAGAGAAATTGAGAAAGGTAGTCTGGCTAGGTGGGCAAGGATTTGCTTAATAGCTCGGATTTGTGAAAGGAGGTGTTCTATGAGTAAGTTTACAGAGGTATCTAAACTAGACGAACTGAAAAACGGAACGATGAAGATGGTAAGCACAGAGGGGCGCGAAATCCTCTTGGCCAGGGTTGGAGATAAATACCATGCCGCTGATAATCGCTGCCCTCATATGAAGGGTGATTTATCGCGGGGTAAGCTGGAAGGGACTGTAATCACCTGTCCCCTGCATGGTTCTCAATTTGATATCAGTAATGGTCGGCTGGTGCGTTGGTTAAATGGCGGGCTAACGTCGAGGTTGGGCAAAGCACTCAAGCTGTCCAGGAACCTTACGGTGTACAGTGTTAAGGTGGAAGACGGCAAAGTCCTGGTAGGATTTTAGCGCTGGCTTGAGAAAGGAAAGTCGCATTTGAAAAGCCACTGCCGCCCGATATGTGGAGTATGCCCCGGAGGTCGCGCAGTATCCTCACTACCACAGTACAGTTGAGGCTCCGAAAAATGTGGTCACTAGTTGACAAAGGGAAGTCTGCCATGCCAACATAAACTGAAAATATGAGCCCCATTAGACCAGTTACGCAAGGAGATCAAGAAGGAGATTAAAAATGTACAAAAGAATTCTTGTTCCGCTAGATGGCTCTAAGTTGGCCGAATGTGCTCTTCCCCATGCGGAGGAGTTAGCGAAGGGCTGCGATGCGGAGGAGGTCATACTAATCAGTGTTACGAAACAGGTACGAGGTCAGACGCGAGCTCCCGAGGCATACGAGCGCTACCATGCTAGCGATGATCCTAGGGTTCAGAGAGAGGGTTCAGAGATAACTACAAGCTTTGGCAGGGGCGATGTTTTGTCGGTTCAGAGAGCGGATTCAGAGATAACTATAAGCTTTGGCAAGAAAGAGAGACAGGCTAAGAGGTATCTTGACAGGATAGCCCAAAGAGTAGAAGCTAAAGGAATCAAGGTTCGCACAGAAGTGCTCTTTTGGCCTCCTGCTGAAGCGATTGCCGCATACGCAGAACGGAATGATGCCAACATCATTGTCATGTCCAGCCATGGTCGCTCAGGACCCAGTCGCTGGGCTCATGGCAGTGTTACTGACAAAGTTCTCAGGATTAGCCGTGTACCTGTCTTGATGGTCAGGGCGCCTGGGTGCATACCAACGCTGGCTGGTTAGCTGAAGGCGTCGCCAGAGGAGCATGACAAATGCTCCAGGGCAGGTCAGAATAATCAGCTTTAACTTGATATCGTGCCGAGTTATAGACCAGGAGGTGTGAAATGAACGAGAATCTAGAAACAAAGCTTGCGGTCAACAATGTGTCTATCGAACTCAACCCCTTCGCCGAGGGGTTTCTAGCTCGAATTGTGGCCGGCGCAGTCTCTTCCTTGAGAGGAGCTGAAAACATACGGGACTTGGAACTTTGTCTGGAGGGGGGCGATGTCAAGCTCGTCGTCAATGGGAAGGAACTTCCTCTTACCTCTTTCCCCAGGGATATTATAACCAGCACTATAATTGGCCTGGTCTCATCATTAAAGGGGGTAGATAAGATAGACAGTTTGAGGGTTAAGATTAGGGCAGTATAGCCAATTGTTGATACAAAAGTCACAGACAAAAAGGGCGGTGGGTTATAAAATCGAATGGTATACCTTAAGTTAGGGAGGTATGACCATGAGAAAAGCGATAACCAGCAGGGGTGTTTTGTTGCTCGTCCTTTTCCTGATTCTAGTAGCTGCACTTATCTTTGGTTTAGATATGGACGTTGACGAAACGGATGGACTAGCACCCGTTGAGATTAGAGAATATGAAGGTGTAGACCTTTCGTCAATAAATGCTTTTAGGGAAAATTCCATAAAAGGTCCGCAGGAAATAGATGTAGAAAGTTATACGCTAAGAATTACCGGCCTGGTAGCAGAGTCCAAAAACTATACCTATGATGAAGTTATGAACAGCCATCAAAACTATAAAAAAGTCGTAACACTGGACTGCGTGGAAGGATGGAGTGCGACCATTCTATGGGAAGGTGTGCTGGTCAGAGATTTACTGGCAGAAGCGGAACCCTTGGCAAATGCGGAGGTGCTCATATTCCATGCCTACGATGGGTACACGACTTCTCTACCTATCGACTACATAATGGAAAATGACATACTGATGGCATACAAGATGAATGATGTTATTCTTCCACCCGAAAGAGGGTTCCCCTTTCAACTAGTGGCAGAAAGCAAATGGGGGTACAAATGGATTAAATGGATAACAGAGATCGAATTGTCTGACGATGCCAATTACAGAGGTTATTGGGAAAGTCGAGGATACTCGAACAGCGCAGATCTGGATAGAAGCTTCTTTGGAGACTGAAATCCATGACTAATCGACAACTCATTAAGAAGATAATACATTGGCTATTGACAGTTGTAGTAATAATCTATCTTATCACTGGATTTGGTATTACTGAGCACAGAATTGTTGAACCTCTAACATTTGGGTTATTGACTAAGAATCTGGCTCAAAGAATTCATATCAATTTAGAAATTCCTTTCATAATTCTGGTAATCTTGCATATCTGGCTCCTGCCACTGCTAAAATATTTCAAATCGAAAAAACTGGGGAATAAGTGATGGCTCTTGTCTTTCCTGAATAAAGACCAGTGTGAAAAAATAGAGTTGACCCCCTTTTGGGTATCGAGATGGTAAAGCTTACGTTCTACGGAGGTGTCAGGGAAATCGGGGGCAATAAAATCCTCCTTGAAGATGACAAAGGGAAACTTTTCCTGGACTTTGGCTATCCCTATAGTAAGTATCGAATCTTCTACGAGGAATATTTGAAGCCTCGACCCGGAGCAGGACTCCTCGACCTGGTAGTAATGGGGCTGCTTCCCCAGCTTGAGGGCATTTACCGCACTGACCTGGACACAGAAAACCTGTGGCAGCAGTTTCGCCGAGCCGAGCATTATCGCAAGCTCGAAGATATAGAGGGAGTTCTGCTAACTCACGCCCATCTCGACCACTCCGGCCATATATCTTTCCTGAGAGAGGACATCCCGGTATACGCCACTGCGACCACGGCATTTATCGCCAAGGCAGTACAGGACTCAGGCAAATCAGCCTTCGACCAGCAGGTGTGCTATTTCACTCCCAGGACGGAGGAATGTTTGCAGGGATGGAAGCAGGGGGCTTATGTTGCCAGCAGCAGTGTTGACCGTCAACGTCGCTTCTGTGTTGCTGATAAGCTTGAGCTGAGCGAGGAGGCCGAAAAATTTTGGGGAAAAACTACCCGACGGAAAAAGCTTGACTCACAACCGCTGGAGGATATCGGTAAATGTAGCTTTAATCTGCGTTGCTTACCCGTAGACCATTCCATTCCCGGTGCCTGTTCCTGGGGTATTGAGACAAGCTCTGGTTGGGTGATTTACAGCGGCGACCTGCGGCTTCATGGTAGGCACGGTAAACTTACCGAGTCAATGATAAACGAGGCAGCTCAGCTACATCCCAAGGCATTAATCCTGGAAGGCACTAATGTCGACAAAGAGGCGAATGTTTCCGAGCAGGAAGTATATGAAAATGCCTTCAAAGCTATTAACGATGCCAGGGGTCTGGTCATTGCCGATTTCCCTCCCAGAGATGTAAATCGCTTGCTTACCTTTTTGCAGATTGCCAGAGACACAAAAAGGAAGTTAACCATTTTGCCCAGGGACGCTTACCTTTTAAAGACCATGCGCCTTCTCGAGTCGGGGATACCTGACATTGCCCGGGAGGATGCCATTGTCATCTATCAAGAAACAACTGCTAGTAAGAGTCCTGATTCATGGTTGCGAAATATCTACCAGGACTACTCCGGTAAAATTGTACTGGCTAAGGATGTTCGTTCTAATCAGGGTGATTTCATCCTCTGCTTCAGCTTCTGGGATTTGAATGAACTGCCCAGCATACAGCCCCGGGCAGGCAGCCTTTATGTTTTTAGCTCTAGCGAGCCTCACAATGAGGAACAGGAGATGGACTTCCGGCGTTTGCACAGCTGGCTTGGGCGCTTCCAATTACGGGCATTCGGCCTCCCTGTAGAAAGGAACGGCAAGTGGGAAATACCTGAGAAAGAGGAAGGCTTGCATGCTTCGGGGCACGCCTGTGGGCCAGACCTGCTGAGAGTTGCTCGTGAGATTCAACCAGAGGTGCTTATACCGGTGCACTCCGAAAAGCCCGAATTCTACGTGGATAACCTGAGCGACAGCAGCATAAAGGTCATCCTTCCCACCGAAGATGGGACAGTGGAAATATAAGGAGGAGCAACTCTATCTTCTCCCCTTCGGTCGTTGCTTCGTCCCGGTAAATCGCGATGGAGCAATCTCGTGGAGGTAAAGAGATTGCCGCGCCCCGACACGTCGGGGCGCGCAATGACAGGGTGGGGTGGGGGAAAATAGAGTTGCCCCCTTCTTTTCGTTTGAATATAATGTCGTCAGTGATTGTAGATTTTCATACCCACATATTTCCCCCCTGGCTCAGGGAAAGGCGTGATGAATATATCAAATGCGACCCTTGCTTTTCCTTGCTTTATTCCCAGCCGGAAGCCAGGATAGCAACAGCGGAGGAGCTGATTGCCAGCATGGATGAAGCCGGCATTGATTTGTCAATCGTTCTTAACGCCGGCTGGGTCAGCCAGGAACTCTGTGTGAAAACAAACGATTACATTTTAGATTCAGTATCACGCTATCCCAAAAGGCTTGTCGGCTTTTGTGCGATTCAACCCACGGCAGGAGATGCTGCCATAGCTGAACTGGAGCGATGTGCCGAAGCTGGGGCCAGGGGAATTGGCGAATTAAGATCTGATGTGCAGGGCTTCGATCTCGCTGATGAGACAACAATGAAGCCTCTAGTTGATGCCGCGCTAAAGCACGACTTGATTTTTCTGACCCATTCTTCTGAGCCAGTGGGGCATGAGTACTCTGGCAAGGGTAGCATCACCCCTGACATTCTCTACTCCTTTATCACGGCTTTCCCGAACTTAAAGCTTGTTTGTGCTCACTGGGGTGGTGGGTTGCCTTTTTATGCCCTGATGCCCGAAGTAGCCAAGGCTTTAGCCAATGTCTTCTTTGATACCGCGGCTACCGTTTTCCTTTATAAGCCCGAAATTTTTGAGCAGGTGAGTCACATCATCGGCAGTGATAGAATCCTCTTTGGCACTGACTATCCTCTTATGCACCAGAGCAGAGTGCTTGACCAAATCCAATCCGCACAGCTTCTTGACGAAGACAAAGCTAGAATACTGGGGGCTAACGCCCAAAAATTACTATGGCGGGATGAAAGGAGCAGAAGTGTCACATAATCCTGAAGAAATCCGTTCCTTCATTGCTATTGAACTGCCTGAGGAGGCTAAGAAGGGATTAGCCAGGCTGAAAGGAGAATTGCAGAAAGATGAACACAAATTCGTCAAATGGGTGAACCCTGATGGACTTCACCTGACCTTGAAGTTTCTGGGCAATATTCCCTCTAAGCGGGTAACGGAGATAATCAACGCTATGGAAGAAGTCACTCAAGGGGTTTCTGCATTCCACTTGGAGATTTCAGGCCTGGGGGCTTTTCCCAGCCTTAGGCAAGCTCGAGTCTTTTGGGTCGGCATCGGCGGGGAAGTGGACAGGCTAGTGAAGTTACAGCAGAATATTGATTCCGCGCTCGCCGTCTTGGGATTTGCTAAGGAGGAACGCCCATTTGTGCCACATTTAACTCTGGCTCGCCTCAGGCCAGGAGCCTCACCACTGGAAAGAAGGAGCTTTGGCGAACTCGTGGACTCCACCATCTTTGAAGATAAATATCATATCGAAGTCGAGGCTGTCAGCTTAATGAGAAGCCAACTGACGCCTGCTGGAGCTGTTTATACTCGCCTGTCGGCTGTTGAGTTGGAACATTAAGAAAGTCTTAAGAATCAAAAAATTTGGGGCTTATTATTGAAATAGACTTGCAAACAAGTTTTTTATGGTATATACTTGCCTATTCTCATATAGTTAAATAAATTTCATAGTGGAGGTGGAACTTGGAAAACGGTTCGTTACCTAAGTGCCGAAAATGCGACAAGGGGGATTTGGTGCCTCTATCAGACTTTGGTAGTCAAGGGGCGCCGATTCACTACAAGGCTTGGGTGTGTACCAATCCTGATTGTGGTTACAATATAAAAATCAGGAATGGTGAAGTATACCTTAATGAGCCTATTCTTGACGGAGCACTTCATACCCGTACACGCCGAGAATACACTCCTTAGCAAAGGATTTGCTTCGCTCAGGTAAATTAGTTGAGCTGGTGGTTGATTCCTTCTTTCCACGGCGGTGCGTTGGCTGTGGGCGACTAGGGGGTTTTTTTTGCCCTGAATGCCTTGGAAAACTACCGAGGCTATCGCCGCCGCTGTGCCCCAACTGTGGCAGACCTCAGGCTAGTGGTATCGTATGCCCGGATTGCTGGCAAAGACAAACTGAGATTGACGGCATCCGCTCTCTATTTAGGTTTGACGAGATAATACGGAAAGCCATTCATCAACTGAAGTATCGAAATTTGAAGGCAATCTCTCCCTGTCTGGCTGAATTACTAGCTGATTATCTCAGGTCAAATCCCTTGCCTGGCGAAGCCCTGGTTTGCGTGCCTCTTCATCCCCGGCGATTAAGAGAGAGAGGTTATAACCAGTCTAACCTTCTGGCTAGAGAGTTAGGTGAGCGCATTGATTTGCCAGTGATTGAGGATTGCCTCATTCGGGTTAAGCAGGCACAACCTCAGGTGAGAGCAGTAGATGTGGAAGAGCGCCGAAGGAACGTAGCCGACGCTTTTGTGTGCCGTGATGAAAGGGTAAGCGGTAAACAGATTATCCTTATAGACGATGTATGTACCTCTGGAGCCACGCTGGAGTCCTGTGCTGTAGCTCTCAAGAACAAGGGTGCTACGTCCGTTTGGGGCTTAACCTTGGCGAGAGAGATTTATAACTGAAGGAGGAGCAATGAACCTACAGATTATCGCTAAGAATAACGTGGAGGTCTCTGAAACAGTACAGGCATATATTGAGAAAAGGATTGGCAAGCTAGGTCGCTACTTACCTATCATCAATGAAGGCAAGGTGGAGATTTCCCAGGAGGGGGCGAAGCTCCCTGAGCAGCGATTCACTGTCCAGGTTACCCTTGATAGCAAAGGGGGCTTAATCAGAGCCCAGGAAAAGTCTGGGGATATTCGCACAGCCGTTGACAAAGTAGTGGATGTGCTGTCTAAGCGAATCGAGCGATACAAAGGCAAATTATATGACAAAGGTAGAGGAACTTCTTTTGCTCGGCAGGGAGCGGCAATCGAGGCGGAGGAAATCGAGTCTTCCAAAAGTGTAGTGAAGAGTAAGCACTTCTTAGTCAAGCCCATGCCCGTAGATGAAGCAATAAACCAGATGGAGCTTCTGGGGCACGATTTCTTTCTTTTTATAGACGCCGATACTGAGAGGCTCAATCTACTATACCGTCGCAAGAGTGGCGATTACGGCCTGATTGAGCCAGAGCTCGGGTGATACAATTAACCACCGGTATCGTCTAAGCAATATCTCTACTAGAGAGCACCAAAGAAATAATGGCTAACCGCATAATCTCGTATAAAATCCCTCTCGCCGGGGAGAGAGTGCCCTGGTAAGCACCCCGACAAGTCGGGGTCGGTGGGCGTGGCAATCCCAGCGGCTAAATTCCGAATCCTAAAAGCGCTCCGCCCCGAATCCTGAATGTTTTGGTCATTTAATCGTTCGTGCTTTGAATTTGTCCTGACTTTTCGAGGATGCTCGACGAGGTTGGCATTTAGGATTTAGATATTAGTATTTAGAGTTTCTCTTCATTGCTTGGGATTTAGGATTCGAAATTCCTCTCCCTTCAAGGGAGAGGACCAAGGTGAGGGTGTAGAAAAATAGAATTACTCCCTTTTTGTTGGTGGAGCTGATGGGATTCGAACCCACTACCTTCTGACTGCCAGTCCTTGCTCTTAAAAACTAGAAAGGATGTTCTATTATTATTCTTGGAATCTGCTCTGCCGTATCTTCGGATCCGATAATGCAACAAAAATAAAGAGACCAACGAGGATAAAGAAGCCCATGCCAGATTGCAATACCTCTACCCAGGTAGGATTCTCAGGGTCATAGACTAATACCGACTGGACTTCCCTGCCACTTGCTCTGTCAAACCATTCAATTACCTCGCCTGTATAACGAGGATCACTAGGGTAAATTTGCTCATAGATAGGCTGGGGATAAGCCACCCTTGCGTGTATCGTCAAAACAATACAAGCGATAAATAAAAGAATTGCGATCGCGAAAATTGTCCTTCTCACTTCAGCCTTCTTATTAACTCAATAACCGGGGCTATCTCTTGGACTTCTTCAAACTTGTATTTCCCATGATTGTTTTCTAGCCAAATTTGATCAGCCACTTTGCGGACTCGAAAGACATGAAATTCATTAGCACAAAGACAGGCGGCAATATCGCCGTTATCTATCGCTTCATCTCTATCAACAATGATTACATCTTTATCGTTGATTTTAGGCGATAAGCAATCCCCATGAACGATATAGGCTTGAATGTTTTTGCTGGTTGATTTAGGGTGAGCTCTGTAAACATATTCAATGGGTTCAACACCATCCCCGGCATGAAAGGGGAAGGCTTCCCAGGGATAAACCGGAATACTTTGCGGGGTGGCGAGCCTCAAGCGGTCAAGGATTTCCTCTGGTGTTTCAGGGTGTGGGTAAATGCCTTTGGCTTCTTTGATATAGCCAGCAGCATGATAGAGCTCCTCTGGTTTGATGTTGAAGGCTCGGGCAAGTTTAAGTAAGGCTTCAGCGGATGGACGCTGTATGCTTTTGGAGCCTTCGAGGTTAGCAATATATCCCCTGTCTAAACCTGAGCATTTAGCTAGTTCTAACTGAGTCCAGCCCCTCTCTGCCCTTAACTCTCTTATCTTTTTTGCTAATGTCATATCCCTGCAAATATTTTAGCACTATTGGGTGATTTGTCAATGGAACTATGTTCTAGGTCAAATGTTCTAATTATATGTATGCCAGATACAAAACAGAAATTTTGTTCTAAATCCTCTTCCAAAGCTAAGGGGGGACTTGACAAGATTTTTGCATACTGTTAAACTATCACCATGCTATGTAAACCCATCGCCAAACTTATTACAATACAGACTGAGGAGGAATTAACGGATAGTGAAATGGCAGAGAGATTAGGGTGTTCCCGGCAACTTTGGCAAATGACGAGGACAGGGAAAATCCCACCCGGCAACACGATTGTAAAGTGTATTTCCAAGAACTTCCCCGAGCTACATAAAGACATACTAAAATTTTTAGTTCAGGATGGTGATGGATTAAGCAGGAAAGGTGCTCAAAATCCCCCTAAACAGCCCTCAGAGGCTCAAGGCTGGGGATTAAAAAGGTTTTTCGTGGGATTACTGGGGAGGGTCAAGGCGAGGCAGTAAATGGAATATATCTATACCTGGGGAAATAACACGAAGAGAGCCACTTTGAAGGGTCGAAAATGTCGAGTCTTACAACGGCTTACCCTAAATTCAGCAGTTGTGGAATTTGAGAATGGGCAGCGAGAAGTTATCTCGCGTAATGCCTTGAGAAAGATTAGAGGCTAAGGAAATGACACTCATTGACACAATCTTAACTGGCTTAGTGATGCTGCTAGGGACTGAAGGTGTTCACTACCTCATGCTCAAGAGGGACCTGGATGAGTGGAAGAGAGTGGGATACCTGAGAAGGAATTGACGAATGACACCTGAAGAATCAGGCAGGAAGGGCGGATTAGCAACGAGGGATAACCATATTGAGCTATGCCCTTGTTGTGGGAATCCAATAAAGAGCTCGTTCTTTGAAAAGACCGGGCAAAAAGGGGGCGAGGCTACATTAAGGAAATATGGTCGGGACTTCTACCGTGAGTGTGGCCGACTCGGGGGAAGAGGTAATAAACGAAATGGCAGAGGGGGAGACGATCCCCTCTCTGCCGGGAGGATAGGAATTTGATTAAGTCTATTATACAGCGCTTAAAAAGGAAAGGCAAGGAACCAATAGGGGCGCGCGCCCCTAACGAAAAGACTCTATTAACCATTGAGTTAGTAGAGCGAAAGGCATTGGAGAGGGTGATGCCCCTGGCTCAGGAAAAGACTAGAGAGCAAATCTGTCAGGACTGCCGGGACCGAAGATGTCTTGCCGGTGCAGAGTGCAAGGCATTTGACCTTCTGAGCAAAACCTATGCCTGGGAAATGATAGTCAGAAGTGCGGAATTGAATTGATTAGAAAGGAGGCGAAAGATGGAATGTCCGTTTAAGATGGCTAATCCCGAACTGGCTTCCCACTATCTGCCACAATCGGGCTATTACAGCGAAAGGAATTGGCAATGCGAGCAAGCAGGCTGTGAATTGTGGAATGAACGCTTTGGCAAGTGTTCGCTTGCGGTTGATGCCTACCTAAAGGAGCAAGAGGATTACCGAAAAGAAAGGGGGGTGAAATGAGAAAGAGAATCAAATGGAAAGCATCGGAAGTTGGGCTCTCAATGGAGCTTGCTAGGAACTTTGATTGGTATATGTCTAATGTAGCTTGGTGTGAGAAGTATCGAAAGGATGATACTTGGCAGTGGTTAAAAGCAGCAAAGAGAACCTTATTAGCATTAAGAGATATGGGATTGCCCGATGAAATACTTAAAGGATTGATTGGTTTTAATCACTCTCTAAGTGAATTTGGCATAGAAGAGCAATCTTTTTAGAGGTTAAGGAAGCAATGGAAGCTATAAGGAATTGAGACATTTAATTATAGCACTAAGCGGAAAGGCAGGGCAAGTTTTCAAGCTCTTCGATTTGTTCTGTCAGTAAAGAGGGAATATCAGGATTGAAGAGCTGAGGAAAGGAGCGAAATGGCAACAGAATTAAGAGAAATGCTAACCGATAATGACCTTTCTAGGATGCGAATAGCTTTAGAGGAGCGAATTGTATCACTCTTAAGGAAGTTTAGAGCGTGGACACCCGAGATAAAAGCAACCTTGGAAAGCTATGACAAAATAGGCGGTTACTGGACAGAGGAAAACTTTGAAGATTTTGCAAGGGGGAAATGATGACTTGTGCGAATTGCGGGTTAAGATTTGACGAAACTGACCAGAACTTATCGGAACAGAAATTCGGGCAATGTCCCGGGTGTGGTTCTGAGGATATTAAAGAAGAGAAAGGAGGAATCATGCAAACAGTAGAAGCAAGAACGGAAAATGAAGTCACCACACTTGAGCAGAATCAATCAAGTCTATTAGGCTGGATGACAGGTGTGGTTGTTACCACTAATGTAGAACAAAAAAACGCTGAGGACTTGCTGATTCACGCCAGACAATCTCTGAGGGAAATTGAATCCAAGCGCAAGGATTTATTGCAACCGGTCAATGAAACCAGAGAGCGGATAAATAACCTGTTTAAGCCCTTAACCGATAGGCTTAATATGGGCATCCATATTGTCAATGAGGCTTTGCAGAACTATCATGCCCAGCAAGCCAGAGAAGCAGAGGAGCTAAGGATGATAGCTCTCGCTGAACAAGCGGCGAAGATTGAAGAGGCTAAAGAAACAGGAGAAGTTGTTGAGATTACCCCGGCAGATGAAGTCCCTGAGGCACCACGCAAAACCAGCCAAGCCCATCTTGGCAGCGTTACTTATCGAGACGACTTTGAGGTAATCATTGTGAATCCCCTTTTAGTGCCTCGCGAACTATGTGATCCGAATATCAGTCGTATTCGAGCCAGGGTTAAATCTGGAGTCACAGAAATACCAGGTGTTCTCATTACCAAGAAATACATTACAGCCGCCAAAGGAGGTAAATAATGAGTGACGGAGAAAGCCTAACAGCACTAACATTACCCGATGAAGATCAGTTCAGACATGATATGCAGGCGATAAATCGCTTTCAGCAGATAGTCCGTTCAACTATGATTGTGGATCTGGACTATGGCATCATCCCGGGTACACAGAAGCCTACCTTACTGAAGCCTGGCGCGGAGAAGATAGCTAAACTCCTCGGGCTCTCGGACCAGTATGAGATTTTGGACAAGTCTGAGGACTGGCATCAGCCCTTATTCCGCTACCTGATTAAGTGCAGGTTAATTCACCTAGCTACTGGCTCGATCATATCAGAGGGCCTTGGTGAGTGCAATAGCATGGAGGGCAAATACAGGTGGAGAGAATCTAAGCGGAAGTGCCCGATATGCGGTGTTGAGGCAATCATTAAGGGGAAAGAGCAATACGGTGGAGGCTGGATATGCTTCAAGAAAACTGGTGGTTGCGGGGCTAAGTGGGAGGATGGGGAGCCGGAGATTGAAGAGCAGACAATCGGTAGGGTTGAGAACGATGATATTTATTCTCAGGTCAATACTATTCTCAAGATGGCCAAGAAGAGAGCCTTGGTGGATGCTGCGCTATCGGCTGGCAGACTGTCAGACATCTTCACTCAGGACATGGAAGATACTGGTCATACAGGAATAAAAAAGCCACTAGACGAAGAAAAAAAGCAAGGCCCTGGCGAACCCGAAGTAACTGAACCCGAGACAGACTTGGCCGGCTTGATTCTCAGGAATCCCGGTGAGTTCTACACGGCCTGCTTGGAACACTTTAAGTTATCAAAAAGCAAGGTTGATGCTGAGATTGCCGAATACGATATAACCAAGGTTGACCAGCGAAAGAGGGCATGGGAGACAATAATAGCCATATATGGGGCGAGATAATGACTACTAACTTTACTCCTTTCCTTGTTGTAGGTGGCGGGGGTTCAACCACTCCCCCGCTACCGAATAGAACGTTAAGAATTGAATAATTCCAGCCACAAAGGAGATAAATAAAATGATGGGAAAAACTGAAATGTATGCTTACACGGCAGGAATTCTAGATGGGGAGGGATGTATATATTTGCATCCACCTAACAAAACAATGAAGGCTATGTATTTAATGGTTAGTGTTGCTAATACCAGTGCTTGGCTTTGTGAATGGCTAAAAGTTCAATATGGAGGGCGTGTTTATAATAAACCCCGTGCAAAAGCAACGCACAGCAAATGCTATCAATGGGAAATATATTCTAGGCAGGCAGGGGAATTCTTAAACCTCATTTTCCCTTACCTGAGTCTAAAGCGACCTCAAGCAGAACTAGCTATTAAATTCCAAGAGGCTAGACGTTATGGGCGTAGATTGAGTGATGAGGAGAAGGCTGTGCAAGAAGCACAGAAAATCCTTATATCGCACCTTAATAATTAAATAGGGTAAAGCCAGCCACCGATAGGGAGTTGCCAGATTAGGTGTTAACCGAAAGGGCAGAAAACCTATCTAAGCCTGAAGTGAAGTGAATTTAGCTTCAGGAACTGCACTAAGCGACAGGGGACAGGCAGCGTGAGTAGTAGTCTATATGAAAAATGAACTGTCTCTACTGGCTGGACAACACTGGAGCCAGTGATACACGAAGATAACCGAAAGGTGAAAGTGGACAGGCTCTAGTAAAGCCTTCGCTGAGGGAACTCTGGAAAAGAGTTGAAGTGGTGAGCTGATGGTAACTAGAACCGCTTTGGGTGTGCAAGAAAAGCCGATGGTGGAGCGTCCATTGTAGGCGAAGGCAAACTGGCAGGGTGCAGTAGTAACGAGAGGAGACTACTTAGTGGCGAGACAATTACTAAGCTCACCAGCCCTGCCAGAAGATAGATATTTCTGAAAGAATGTCGGAGGTAAATTATGACACCAGAAGAAGCCATTGAATCATTAAAAGATGACCTTATGGATAATCCACTTATGCCTGGCTGTAGGCTTGAAAAGGCTAAGAAGCTAGGCATCGAAGCCCTGAAACGTGAGAAGGCTCACCGAGAGCGTTATTCTATGAGAGACCCTGAATTACTACCAGGCGAGACCGAGGAGTAGCTGACATTCCTTTGAGAATTGATAAGTAGGAGGGTGAAATGAACAGAGCAACATCACCAACAGGCTGGGTAAGAAACCCAGTAATGAAATCGCCTGGATTAGACCCAATACAGGCAAGCAGTTATGAATTAGGATGGACATATAATCCCATGTCAGGCTGCAAGAATCACACGCCAGAGGGCTTATGCCTGGGTGGGCTATTTCCCTGCTATGCCTGCAAGCTGGCGAATGGGAGATTGAAGCCTTTATATTTGGCGAATCCTAATGTGCCACCGATAATTACCAAAGAACCTCTGAGGCTTATACAAGCGGGGGAATTGCAGACACGATTATTAGACCCCTTCTATCCCCGCTTTTGGCAAAGTAGGATTAGGAGGGAGAACTTCGGAGCTTGCACAGGGGGGGCAGAGCCGAAGGGCATTTTTGTCTGTGATATGGGAGACTTATTCGGACAAGGAATACCCGAAGAATGGACACGAAGAGTATTAAATCATATTGGTATGTCTTGGTATAGAGAACACCGCTTCTACCTTCTCACGAAGCAGGCACAGAACCTAATCAATTTCAGCCCCTTCCCTGAGAACTGCTGGGTAGGAGTGACGGCTACGAGCCAGCAAGCATTTCTCGATGCTATCTATGCCTTAGTCCATATTAAAGCCACAGTTAGATATATCAGTTTTGAACCCTTGCTGGCTGAGATACCGATGACGCCAGAACAATTAAAAGCTAGTTGTAACTGGCTCATCATCGGGGCTTGCACTGGCACAAAGGCGGAAATGACTGAACTTGTGCGGAAGTATCCTGAATTGATGCTAATGCCCTTTGGGAACAAATGGACTGCCCAGCCTCCGATTTCTTGGCTAAGAGAGATTATCGAGGCTGCGGACAAGGCGGGAGTAAAGGTGTTTTTGAAGGATAACTTAGAGCCACTATGGACATTGGAAAACCGCAAAGAGCCATTCTTTAAGTTTAGCCGTGTATCACCTGGAGCTACTGAAGTGGGGAAATTAAGGCAGGAGATGCCAATAGAACAATGACTTGTAAAGAGTGTAATAGCGAGCTGAAAGAGTTTAACTTCCCGAATTACATTGTTTATGCCTGCATCAACTGGCGATGTAATTTACACAGGGAGCGTCAGGGATGTATAAGGGTGGCTCCATTACCTGTGCCAAAGGAAAAGAAATCACACCCAAGCGTACCATCATATCTACGATCTAATATTGAGAAAGAGCTTGCAAGGAAACATCGGAATTACCGGCTTTTAGTAGATGCTGGCGTATCCCCCAAAGTAGCTTGCAGGAATATGAGCGATAAGAGGACGCGGGAGATCCTGGAGAAGGTATGAAGTTTTACCAAGAGCCAAGCGCAACAGTCTATCAAGGACACGCTATTGATGTTCTGAGGGAATTGTCCCCTGAGAGCGTGGACTGCTGCATAAATAGCCCGCCATATTGGGGCTTACGAACCTACAAAACAGAGCCTCAGATTTGGGATAGTAAAGATGGGTGTCAGCATGAGTGGGGGAAGGAATCAATTAAGAACTTTAGTCCGCAGCGGGATAACAGCGGTGGGCTTGTACTCAATGCAATAGATACAAGAGGTCAGCAATCATTTACCGGTGGGACAACCGCTAAAGCGTCCCAAGGCAACTTCTGCCTTCACTGCGGAGCCTGGCGAGGGGAACTAGGCTTAGAACCCACAATAGAACTCTACATATCCCACTTAATACAAATCTTCAATGAGGTGCGAAGGGTATTAAAGCCAACTGGTAGCTGTTGGGTCAACATTGACGACTCCTATAATTCCTCGACAATCTTCAATAAATATGCTATAATTAGGAAAGATATTACGAATGAGGAACTAAAATATGTCAAACTGGAATTATGGCGATACCTGTATCAAGTGTGGGCAAAAGACCGAGAAGAAGCGGGCAAGGGGAATGTGCAAGAGGTGTTACCACAGAGATTACCTGGAGAAGCATCGGGAAAAATATTCAGATTACGGGAAGACCTATTACCAGAAGAACAGGAAACAGCTATTAACCCAGCAAGCAATAAAGCAGCACCAATTAAAGGACGAAGTGCTAACGAAATTGGGTGGCAAATGTGCTTGTTGTGGGGAATTCAGAAGGGAATTCTTAACTTTAGACCACATCAAGGGTGGGGGCAGGAGAGAATACCTAAGAGCTACGGGACCGGTGCAGATATACAGGAATGTGAAGAAGGAAGGATTCCCGAAGGACAAGTATCGAGTTCTTTGCTGGAATTGCAACGCTGCTTTGGGGATTTGGGGATATTGCCCTCATTCCAAGTTAAAAAGTCCTGTATTCCAAAAACCATTACCAAACACTTTCAATCAGAAGACCTAGTTCCTGCCAAATCCCTCTGCTTAATCCCCTCTCGTTTTGCTCTGGCTATGGTAGAACAAGGCTGGATATTAAGGAACGACATCGTGTGGAACAAGCCAAACCCTATGCCAGAATCAGTTAAGGATAGATTCACAGGCTCTTGGGAACATCTGTTTTTCTTTGTTAAGAGTAAAAGATATTGGTTCGAGCAGCAGTTTGAGCCAAGCGAATTGTCTGGTAATTGGAACGAGCCAGATGCCAAATATCTTCACAAGGTCAGCGGAGATGGCGAAACCTCTTTAGAGAAGGGATTTAATAGAGTAGGTCAAGTTGGTCTAGGTCGCAACAAGCGTGATGTCTGGGTGATAAATACCGAGGCATCGCCTAGTCATGGTGAGATAAGAAACTTTGCCACCTTCCCTGAGAAGCTATGTGAAGTCCCGATATTAGCGGGCTGTCCCTCTATGATTTGTAAGAAGTGCGGGAAGGCTAGGGAGAAGATTTATAAGGTCGTAGGGAAACAGGTTACAGAAGCCATGAGAATAGCAGGGTGCAATGAGCAGGCGGACTATGAGGGACAAGACATGGCAGATTATAAAGCAGGGTTAGCGCAAAGCCCATCAGATAGTAAAAGGCGCATATTGGAAAGTATGAGTGAGATTAAGGAGTTTACTTATACCGACTGTGGCTGTAACGCGGGCTTTGAATCGGGAGTAGTATTAGACCCCTTTGCTGGAAGCGGGACTACCGGGCTTGTGGCAAAGAAACTAGGCAGGAGGTACATCGGGATAGACATATCGCCGCAGTATTGCAAAATGCACGCTAAAAGATTACAGAGTGTGCCCCTATCTATGGAGTTAGCATGAGAGGTAATAATGGCTAATCCTCAATTAGGAGATGGCTACACCGAGATAGCTAATAAAGGAGGCAACTATGAAAAAGTTTAGCCCTGGCACAAGTGTTAAGAGTGATTACTGCTATATATGCGATTGTTGCGAAGTGGATGATGGTCGCTCAGTTCTAATATGGGAGAATCTCCCGGGGAGACGTGGCCATTTTGCTCTATGCTTGGGGTGTGTAGGTAAATTATATTGCGATTATATGCGCGATGATATAGATACGGTGGAGCATAAACTCATTGTTGTTAATCGTATTGCTGTATCGGAATCTTTGCGGAATCAGGTATTTGAGAGGGATGGCTACAAGTGTGTGAAATGTGGAGCGATAGACAATCTTCAACTTGACCATATTGTGCCATTCAGTAGAGGCGGGAAAACAGAACTAAATAATCTGGAAACGCTATGCAAAACCTGCAATCTCAAAAAGGGAACGAGGTATGGCTAGACCACAGAAGGATATAGTCGACTACTTCCCACATGACGCCAACGCCAGCGGCGGCGACACTCTGACGATCCTTGAGGGGCAATGGGGCAATGACGGCTATGTGTTCTGGTTCAAGCTCTTGGAACGCCTGGCCTCTACCGATGGGCACTTTATTGACTGCAAGAACTCAAAGAAGTGGCAACTCCTTCTGGCCAGGGCGCGGGTCGATGAGAATACTGGTGTAGAAATGATGAAACTACTTGTAGAAATGGGCTCAATCGACAAACAGCTATGGGAATGGGACAAGATAGTTTGGAGTCAAAACCTCGTCGACAATGTGGCCGAGGTCTACCGAAACCGGCGTCGGGAGCTCCCCCAAAAACCCGTTTCTACAGGGCTTAAACTTATAACTACAGGAAATAATCCCGAAACTACAACCGATAATCCACAAACTAAAGTAAAGGAAACTAAAGTAAAGGAAACTAAAGAAGAAAGTGTTGTTGATGAAATAATAATAACTAAAGAATCAGTTTTAGATGTTTTCAAAGAAGAGATTGCAGGAATCCGTGAAGAAGAATCTCTCAGTGAATATGTCGAGAGAGATGTAGAAGATGCAATTAGGAGATTTACTGCGCCCTGGGTGATTGACGCTATCCGGGAGGGAGTAAGGCGGAAGGCAAGGAGCTGGAGATACATCACTACGATCTTAAGTAACTGGAAGCGATTTGGGAAGGATACTAAGAACAAAGGCAGCCCTAAAAACCAGGACCCGGACAAGTATATCAAGGGCAAATATGGGCACCTGGTAAAGAGATGAAACACGATTTTAAGCGACAAAAGGAGGAAAAGAATGAAAGCCAAAGATATTGTGATGAGTAGGGAGAGAATACAGCAAATGGGACGAACAACTTGTGATGGTTCTATGATAGGTCTTTCTAGGACAATAGCTGAAGCCCAAGCAGAAATCTCGTTCCATCTTGGGGAGAAAGTAGGAAGGAAAGAAGTGGTGGATTGGCTATTGAATGACGAGGCTATAGCTAATTATTACTATGATAGTCGCAAGGGTAAAGTCCAGCATTTTGTTATTGATAATGGGAGATGGCAATCCCAGCTCAAGGAATGGGGCATAAAGGAGGGACAATGAACAAGCCAGATGTATTGAGTGACAGGGAAATAGGCGACTTGCTGGACTTGAATAATGAATACCAATATCCTTGTTCAGATGGTAGTGAGATATTCACTGTTGATTGTCGCCCAGTAGCCCAAGCCCAGTATGATGCCCTTGTAGCTTATTATGAGCCTAGAATAGAGTTATTAAACTCAATGCTTGCTGATAAAGATGTGGCTATAACTGATTTAAAGAGCTTATTGGATATGGCTAAGCAGGCAAAGGAAAGCGTTGCGGAAGAGATATTTAATCGCTGGCAAGGTGAACTTGAAGCATTATGGGAGAGGATTTATAAGGACTTCGTAAACACCTAAAGGGATAACTTTAATGGTAAGGAGAAGATGAAATGACAGTTAAGGATAGAGAGTTCATTAAGTTTCTCATTATGGTGGCTATTGGGATTGCTGGTTTTATCTCTTTTCTTTTATGGATAACAGGAGGGCTTTAGGAAGGTTGAGTTATAAGAGCCTATGGAGCTAGCATGAAGCTAAGGACAACAGACAAAAAGTTTTCAGAATACATACGGACCAGGGATGGCTGGGAGTGCCTGGCTTGCATAGCGGAAAGGGGTGGTAGCAAGGATTACCACTTCAGTTCACAAGGCCTGGAGTGCAGCCACTATTGGGGACGCGGGCATGAAAACACTCGCTTCGACCCTGAAAACTGCATAGCACTTTGCACCTATCATCATCGGTTTGCCTGGGGACACGGAGATGGCAGACAGGCATATACCGGCTTTATGAAGCAAAGGTTAGGGGAAAGAGGCTTTGACCTGCTCGATGTCCGGGCACACACCTACAAGAAAAGAGATGATAAGTTAGATGCAATAGTGATTAAGGAGCTATTAAAGCAGGAGACAGCAGGAGCGTTGATTGAATAAGGTCACAATTTGTGATGTTAAATAAGGAGGGATAGTGAGTAGATACAATTCTTCTGGTGCTACCGATTTTGGTTATAGGCGTCTTGGCTGTGGTGATTATGAGATTTCTTGGGTTATAGATTTCTATTACCCTGATAGCCGACTTAGATTTCCCCGAACAATAAGGCGAATTACTGATGTGAAAGGAGCTAAGCGGTTTTGCAAAAAACATAATCTTGTATTTAAGGAGGTATAAATGAGAGAAAAGATAGCAGAAATATTTGTTGGGGATTTTACTGGAGAAGAGAAGGAATTAGTTTGGGATTCCTGTTTAGAAGACGCTGACAGTGTCCTCACCCTAATGACCGAGGAGATAGAGAAGGTGGCGAATCCTGCCTACAAAGAGAGTTTGCTTGATGATAAATCGCATGAGTCCAGCCGGCTATTTACGATAGGCTTTGAAGATTGTCGCCAGAAGATTCTCTCCCGGCTTCGTTCAAAAGAATAGGAGGTATAGATGGCTAAAACATTAGGAGACATAAAGAGAATTCGTGAGATAGCCTCTCGGTTAAAGGAACTTGGGATACCCCAAAAGACAATAGGCAGAATACGCAGGTGGGCTACAAAAGAGGAAAAGCGAATTCTTGCAGAAACTCGTATAAGCAATGATTAACGGCGTGGAGCTCATAGAATGTAAACTGACTCCCTTGCAGGCAGCGCTCATTGCCTGGGGGCGAGAAAACCCCTATGGGCGTATTACGGTAGTCTTCCAAGACGGTGTGCCAGTGCAAGGTTTAGTTCCAACGGATGACGGTGCTGGCACTCAAATGATACTCTTTGATAAGATAGCACGGAGGGCAGGATTGCTGAAATAGGAGGGATATGGACAATTCAGAAACTTATATCAAGATGTGCGAGAAGGCAGAGGAGATACAGGCTCGAAGAAGACTAAAAGAGGGTGATATTATTGCTTGGCGGCATAATCCGAGTAATAAGAATAGCAAGAATTTTTATTTAACTTGGTCAGAATACACAATTGAAGCCATTACAGCTTTTAATGCAAATAAGAGGGTAAAACAGTTAAGGGAAGCTGATTTGAGCCAAGTTATGGCGGGATTTATGTATCCCCATCTTGAAATAACTTGGCTACCACGCCAAGACGAGTTACAGGAGATGATTCAAAGAAGTGATGAATATGCACGACCTTTTGTGGCTAGATTTGCTAAATGGGTGCATGATGAAATTGATTATGTGCTCATGCAATCCCTAAAATCAATGGAGCAACTATGGCTTGCCTTCGTGATGAAGGAACGCTACTTGAAGATTTGGAACGGAGAAGAATGGGTTAAGGTATGAACATCACTGTTTTAGATTTTATGAACTATCTTGCCTCAAGGGGCAAACCAGTATCAGGGCTGGCAATGATAGCTCTTCAAAACGGATGGACGGGCAGAACAATTATTATGACTGAGGAGACTCACAAAGACGATGAGCTTTATCAAATGATTAAGCTAGAGAAGTACCGCTGGCGACATACCAGGAAGAAACGGCTTAATTTTGCTATGGGGCGGATAGTAGATTTGGAGTAGATTTAAGGAGGCGATATGGCTAAGAAAACATGGAGACCTGAAGGCTGGCAGAATCCTCATACTGGCTTTTACCCAACATCTGAAACCTTTGAGGAAGGTGCGGATGCAATGCTTGAGGCAATTTGGCGTGAGGGAATCTGTCAGCAGCTACAGAAGGGGCAGATTGGTGCAATAGATTTTGGGAAGCTCAAAACCAAAATGAAACCTCAAGATGTTAGAACCCTGTTGGGTATGTGATGATAATTGATGATGCTTGAAGTAACATAGCTTAAACGCTGACCTGGGAAACAGGAGGCGAGCTTTACCGGGGAAACCTGGGGCTCGCCTCTTTTTTATTACGAAGATGTATTTGTGGAACTGTATAACTAAAGAGAACCAAGAGAGAATCGCTAAGCGGTATAAGGAGCGGTTCGGTATAGAGCTTGTTCCCCCGACTAAGGACAAGCGGGCTATTCGCTGTGAAACTAAAATTGAGTCATTAGAGGAGATAGACAAGCTCATGCGCAAAGTTCCTGGGAGTGAGATTTGAAGCCTTATTATCAAGACAAGTGGGTAAAGATATATCACGGGGATTGCAGGGAAATATTGCCCCAGTTAGACGTGAAGGTGGATTTAGTATTGACTGACCCGCCTTATGGGATAGGGCTAGAGCTAGACTGGCTAAATAATGTCAACAATAAACGAATTGGCTGCAAAAGCATAGATAGGATTACCAATGATGATGGCTCACTTGATTTGGCTTGGCTATTTACCTATCCCCGTTGGCTAGTCTTTGGGTTCCCCTATATCTCTAATGCTAACGCAACTGGCTGGTTAGTTTGGGATAAGCAGCCAGGATTGGAAATAGACAGGACAATAATGACACCAGTTGAAATGGCAAGCACAAACATCTGGAATGGCTTTAGATTGGTGAGGGCTATGTGGGCTGGCTATATGCGTGACAACGGGGAGTGTCGCTTCCCTCACCCAACGCAAAAACCGATGAAGGTAATAGACTATTGTATAAATGCCAATGAGCAATACGTGAGGTTGCAAGGCATATCTCGCTATTTAACTGGTGAGTTCGTTAAAGCTGGTATCAGAAACATAGAGATAGCTCGATTATTCCCTTCGAGGACTGGTGGACTTACTGGTTGTGTAAGTAATTGGTTGCTGGGTTTCAATGTACCGACAAGGGAGGAATACGCCAGAATCACAGAATATGTGGCTGGTAGGTGTTCGCTTTGTCAATACGATGAGTTGACTAGTCATAGCATAAATGACGGACTTATCCTTGACCCCTTTCTTGGTTCAGGGACGACCTGTTACTGTGCCAAGAAGTTAAACCGATACTCGATAGGCATAGAAATAGAAGAGAAATACTGTGAGATAGCAGCCAAGCGGTGCTGTCAAGAAGTTATGGAGCTAGTATGAGCGGAGACTGCCGAGCCTGCAAGGATTACAGGGAGTGCATAGGTAAAGAGTGGTTTCATTATGGGCAAATTAGATGGTGCCCTTATCAGGTTCTGTGGATCATCATGAACGCTTCGATTCTTCGGGATGGGCGCTGGCCGCAAGATCCGGACAGGACAGACAGCAATCTTGGGCAAAGAAGCATTAAGACCGAAGCCTCTTTTGTGAAGCCAGAAATCATACTAGCAGAAGTGGAACAAAGAATGGAAAGAACAGGCACTCAGGGCGAACTCCTTGTAACACAAGTAGAGGATGGGAGAATGCTGACTAACCTGAGCCCCGGAGCCAGGGAAGTCTTGATGTATGTCAAGGGATTCAGGCGAAAAAGGATAGGTTTCAAAAAGTGGCTCAGAGAAGTCTATTACCGCTCAAAAAGTGGCGAAAAACGCCAGTTAGCGAGGGTAATTTGACAAATTTTATTCGCTGTGGTATCTTGACAATGGGCATATTGCTATGCCCAAAATAGCTCGCCCACCAAGTGTGGAAGGAGTACTGAAGCCGTCAGAAATGGCCTAATCTTGGCGGCTTTTGCATTTAAGGGCGTTTATTAATGCCTCCCTTTTAATTGGCATTAGGCCAGCCATCCATAATATACGCCTAATGCGCATATGGCAAGCTCTACAAACCCATATACCATCTTTAGTATTTGAATCATCCCAATGATGGTATTGTAATGAATCAACTTGCTTACCACAATACGAGCAAATAGAGTTTTGTGGATAAGGAGATTTAATTATGCCATATATGCTTTTCTTTTTAGAATGTGCCCCATAACGGATTGCATGAGTGCGGCGATATTCCTTTACTCTAGCGATTATTGTTTCCTTGTTTTTGAGATAGTATTCTGCATTGGATTCCTTTCTAGTCATATCCAAATTATAACATATTACTGAAGCCATTACAAATATAGTAGCGGCTTTTGCTTTGAGGGGCTTGTCCCTGGTAACCCCGGGGGAATCGCCTCTCGCTCTATTTCAGGAGGCTAAATGGACGATATTTTAATTGAAGTAGATTACGAATACTCCCCTGAGTGGGAGAATTTTACTGGTGATTAAGCTAGCTTAGAAAAGGAAGGTGAAACATGAGTGATTGGAAAACGATAGTATCAATTATTAGTCTGGGAGTTTGTTTTCTTTTATCACCGCTATTATTCCCCAGCAATCCAGAAATATCCGAAAAGCTGATGTATGCCCTGTTTGCCGTAGTGGGTTTGCCTGCTGTGTCAACAGGAATAAACATACTGCGAGGTAAACAATGAAGATAATTCGTAAAACCGTAAGAGCTGGAGCTAATTCGGCAGAAATTATAACGGCCTATCAGCAAGCCTTTAATATGTCATGGTGGCAGTCCTTATTGGCTATGTTTCAGGGTGTATTCAAGCTGGCGGACCAGAGCTATGATGAAGCTGATGAGGCTATTATTCTGTCTATTTTAGACAAGGACGAGACAGACTTAGAGAAATATAGGGCAGAACAGTTTGATTGCGATGACTTCGCCTTTCGACTGATGGGTGTATTCCATCAGGACTTGAGGACGGCAGCTATGCCTATCTTTATTACTTGGGTAGGTATGCCTGATGGATATGGCCATGCTGTCTTGAGCTACTACAAAGACGGCCAAGTGAAGATTATCGAGCCCCAAAATGATGATGTCTATTCCGTTCCTGGGGAGTGGAGCTTGCTGCTCCTGTGCGGGTAACATGAAAGCGATTTTAGCCAAGCTCTTATTCTGTGATGTCTATGACCTTGATAATGTGGTCCTGCATATACCGGTAGGGGTTATCAATACTCTTTTGTGCCTAGTCTCTGGCTGGATTGCGTTAGTCTTTGGGCTGGGCTTTATCACTTATGAGGTAGTTCAGTTGGTCAAAGGGAAAATCCCCGAAGATAAGGCATACCCGGACATTCAAGGTTGGCTGTGGGGGATTGCATTAACAGGAATAATAATCTTGATTATTGGGGGAATAAATGGAATTTAACGGTAACTTTACATGGACTGAGGATTCAACAACTTTAGAGGAGTAGTATGGCAAATCAACTTACGCAAAAGCAGGAAACATTCTGCGTAAAATACTTTGAACTCGGCAATGCTAGTGAGGCTGCGAGAATAGCTGGCTACTCACCAAAATGGGCTGGTGTAAACACTTGTCAGATATTAAGAAGGCCTTCTATCCAGGCACGGATTAAAGAGCTTCGAGAAAAGGAAGGTCAGACACGCCAGGATATTGGGATGGAAGCGGTTATGAGCGTTATAGAGCGCCAACAGAAGTTGTCTATCATTGGTCGAGCTGACCTGACGAAATTCATTGATGGCGAAGGCAACATAGACACCGAAAAGGAAAACACGGAAGCTATTGCTGAAATATCCGTAAAGGATTGGCGGGGTGTTAAAGGCGGAGTAGCAAGCTCAAGGACAAAGACAATCAAACTACATAGTTCAATTCAGGCCATAGACCTCTTGAACAAGATGGACAAGCTCTACTCTGATGGATACCAAGATAACAGGGTAGTCAACAGGACAGTCAACATTTATGTGGTTGATCAGGAGACAAAGGATTTAATTGAACACGTTGGGGACAGGACAGAGGTATTGGTTAATGGACGTAAAGACGACAAAGGTATTCAAGACCATTCTACAAGCGTGGACAGGCGGGAAGAGACGGGTTAAACTTGAGGGCGGAACCTGGAGCAGCAAGACTTATTCGGCTTTACAGGCACTCCAGATTATAGCTGAGCAGTCTAAAACTCAATTAGACATCTCCATAGTCTCTGAATCCCTGCCTCACCTGAAGCAAGGTTGCATCAGGGACTTTTTTAATATCCTGGACGAAGAGAGAGAAACAAGCCCTTACTACAATAAGACTGACCACATCTATCGCCGACCTGATTGGAATGGTGTGTTTCAATTCTTCAGTGCCGATGATGACAGTAAGGTGCGAGGACCGCGCCGGCATATCTTATTCATCAATGAGGCCAATAACATTCCCTGGGAGACAGCCAGGGCTTTAGACATTAGAACTGAGTTGTTCACTATCATGGACTGGAACCCGGTGGGTGAGTTCTGGGCACATGAGGAGTGGACAGAAGATAACAACGCCTATGACCACTCGACTTATCTCGATGCGATAGATGTTATCCCAGAGACTAAAGTAACTGACATAGAGTCATACCGGGATAAGGACCCTAACTGGTGGAACATCTACGGGCTGGGATTGATAGGCAAGATAGAGGGCTTGGTTTATCCACACTTCGAACAGGTAGATGGCTTACCGATGGGCGAGGTTTTCTATGGGCTGGACTTCGGCTTTTCAGCCGATCCCACAGTGTTAGTTAAGAATGTCATACTCGGGGATAAACTCTACTCTGAAGAGATATTCTATGACAGGTCAGGATTAACCAATGACCAGATAGCAAGGAAACTAAGCCTGGCCGGTGTCAAGAAAGAGCCTATCTACCCGGATCCTAGCGAACCAAAGAGTGCTGAAGAAATAAGAAAGCTTGGGTTCAATGTCATTGAGGCGGTCAAGGGCAAGGGGAGTGTGGAGTATGGCATACAGAAGGTCAATCAGTATTATCAGTTCTGGACTAAAGAAAGCCTGAACTGCATTAAAGAGCAGAGGAACTTCCGGTATCTGAAAGATAAGACTACCGGGTTATTAACCGATAAAACTTCCCATGTCTGGTCCCACGGTATGGATGGCAGGAGATACGCTGTGGCCAGCCATGAACTTACAGGCGTATCTAACAAAACACCAGTTTGGAAATACCGCTAGGAGGGCAATATGGGCATTTTAGAGTATCTGGATTGGGGCGTAGCAGCAGTTTTCGCTGTTTGCATGTTCCTAGTCTATAGGCGTGTCTGTAACCAAATGCGAGAAGATAGGAAGTATATGGAAGATCGCCTCACCAGTGTTATTGAAACCTACCATAATGATTCCCACGAACAAACCGAAGCCAAGGTAAAGAACACTCAAGTGCTAACAGAGCTAATCATTTGGCTAAAAGCTAGGAATGGGCACAGCTAGGAGTAACTATGTCAGACGAAAACAGAGAAGAATATAAGCTAGTCCAGAGCGAGCTAAAGGATATGAAGCCCGTCACTGATCGCATGGATGGGGACGAGAAACTTTACCTGCTCAAACCCTACAAGATGAGGAATCTGGACGATACCGCCGATGAAAAAGATGTAGCTAATGTTACCCTGAATGACCCCCTGCTATACGCTAAGAAGGCGATCGCTATTACCGGTAGTTACAAGAGGCAAACAGTCATTAAGGGCAAGGACCTGACCGATAAGCAAACAACTAAGATTGAGAAATTTCTGGACGATATTTTCTACATGGTGAACGAGTATCTTCCAAAGCGGGATATTACCAGTTTAGACGCTTTTATCAATGAGCAAGCCTGTATTCGAGGGCGAATAGGAGCTCGTTCATGTTTGAAGCTAGACGGGCAAGACAGCATAATTCCCGATGTTGTGCCTGTAGATACGAGATGGCTTCCCTACGACACTGACATTAACGGCATGATGTGGGGCGCTCCTATTTGTAGCCGTTCAAAGGCACAGATTGAGCGGGAATATCCAGACATTGGAATCAAGTTGAAGGATACCGGGAACCAGGTTATTGACTTCTGGAACACTACTAATGAGCTGGTATTCATTGAAAAGAAGTGCATAGAGAGTGGGAACACTTACGGATACCCACCTTTTGTTATTGCCAAGTGTCCGATTGGGTGCATGTTCAATACGGAAGATGCCCAGGAGCATGACGGTGAGAGTATCTTCTGGCCTGATCGTGATTTATGGAAAGAGAAAAATGAGACTACCACTATTCTAAAAACACTGAGCAGAAAGGCACTGAAGGGGGGATTGGAACTTCAGGTAACCGATCCTACCCAAGCCAAGAAGCCAGAGGAGTCACCCTTTCAAGAAGATGTGGTAATACCCGTAGAAAAAGATGGAGGTTTCAGACAATTACCAGTCAACGACATTAAGAGTGCTACCAGGCTGCTCTACTCGATAATAGAGACTTGCTTGCAGAGAGGGGAACTGACACCCTTAGACTATGGGACTCTGGCCTTCCCTTTGTCCTCAGTGGCCATACTAAACCTTATTGCTGCGCGCAATGACATCTTCGCTCCGATACTGTCCATGATTGCCTCATTCTACCAGACTCTTTCGAGGATGATTATTGACCAGTGTGTGCAATTCAACCAGACGATAAAGCTAGGACGGCCAGGGGGCTACAATACATACAGCCCAAGTGATTTTGCTGGTGAGTTTTCTATTACCTATCAATTCCACCTGTTATCAAAGGAACAAACGGCGGCCGACGCTACGTTGGCTAAGGCTTTGCGCGGGGTAGTATCCGATGATTATATTCTGCGAGAAGTTCTCAAGGTGCAGAACCCCGATGGCATGAAGTTTGAGCTTCAATCACAACAAGCCGAAAACACAGATGAGGTTTTATTCCTCTTCAATAGGGGACTTAGCTTCTTGCGTCAAGCAGAAGACAAGACTGGGATTGAGCGGGAGATAATGGAACTTGAAGCTAAGACCTTGATGCAACGAATTAAGACCATCTTGAGACAAAGGCAGACACTAGGACAGTTAAGCCCGGTAGAAGGCAAGAGGGAGGAGCCAAAGCAAGAAGACCTGTTGCCTCTTTTAGAGAAGGGTGGAGGTGGGGCTAAGGGAACACCAAGAGTGCCAGCCGAGGAGACTGAGACATGACAACTAAATATGGCATTAAGGAATATCTGAAGGAATATAGGGAGGCGTTGGAACAAAAGCCAGAACAGGCTAAACCACAAGGAAAGCCCAATCTTATCCAAATGATGCGGGCAAAGAAGGAGCAAGGTAAGACCGAATGGCCATTAACTTAGACACCAAGAGCTTACTTCAGCAATACGGGCAAGCTAAGCAGACAGAGATAGAGCGATTATTGACTCAATATGGGACTTCCCTCAAGGAAACGAGGGAAATGTATCCTCAGTTGACAGGTGCCATTGAGCAACGAAGGCTGGCGACTACCTTCCCTACTCAGGAACTATTTTTCACACCGACTGAGGCTGCCCAGATGGGATTGTCTCTTCAGGAAGGCTGGATGCTGAAGATGACCCCGAAGGGTGAAGATTACTCCATGAGTTTCATCACCCCTCAGAAGTGGGAGATTACGGAGGGCGGAGCTTATATCTCGCCTGAAGGGGCACAGTATAGCCAGGCTGACTTAGAGGCACTTCTGAGTGTGCCGACTGGTGGCCTGGAGACTACAGCGAGGGCATTAAACATAGAGGACTTGACCGAAGAGGGACAGTCTCTATATCAGGAGTATCAGGCCGGCGGTGGAGAGCTTGGTGTTGGAGATTGGATAGACCTCAGAGAGAGACAGCAGCTTGAGACTGAAGAGGTATTTGGTAGGGTATTCCCAGAACAAGATATTGATGAAGTTTTAGATTATATGCGAGAGGATCCTGAAGGCTTCCTTACTGATATACGGGAGATTGGGCCGACTGAGGATATGGTGGCTCTACTTAAATCTCTTGAATTTGAGGATAAAGAGGGCAATGTTCGGCATTATACCGATGAAGAGATAGCAATGCTCCTTGAGGGCATAGCGGGTGTAGAGTGGACAACGCCTGAAAAGATGGGTATGCCAGAACCCTCACTCATGGACACAGGATGGGTGCGTTCTCACCGATTCTTTATTACACCGGTGCGGACGGAACAACAGCTTATTGTGCTGGACACAATTCACAGGGGATTGCTCGAAAGCGAGTTCATCCCCGATTATCAGAAGGAAATAATTGAAGGCACAGGTGAAGTCCCGTCTATCTATTTGAGATTAACACCGGAGGAACTAGAGCAAATAGGTATTACCTTAGACCCGTTCAATGCGGAGTATCTCAGGGAACTCCAGGCAAATGAAACCAAATATGCCTATTGGGAGTCACTCCTAGAGGAGACGGCACCACCTTCCAGTTTTGGTGCTCAATTCATAGCTGGCTGGGGTGATATGCTTAATACTCTTGGTGCTACTTTTAATTGGTTAGGTGCTGGTGGCATTGGGCAGATGGTATCAAGTGAGGGGGCAAAATATCAAAGGCTTACACCGCCTGCTGAATGGCAAGGGGTATGGCATCCTAACTTCTGGACAAGCCAATTACCTAGAGCCTTACCATTTACATTGTCTCTTATACCGGCAGCGATAATAGGTGGTTATGCTGGGGTGAGTGTTGCAGGTGCGGTAGGGCTAGGACATTTAGGGCAGGTAATACTAGGTTCAATCGGTGCTGCTGCCTTATCAAGACCCCTTGAAAGTGCGTTAGAGGCTGGCAGTGCTTACGATACGGCCTTAGCACAAGGGCTTTCGCGTGAAGAAGCTCACGAAGCTGCTGATAGTGTGTTTAACAAAAATATGCTTCTTCTTGGTGCGGATGCTGCTGAATTTTTCATAGCCTTTGCCCCAACACCCTTCAAGGCAGCTAATCCCCTCATTAAAGTTGTGATGATTGCGGGGAAGCCAATATTCGTGGGCTTATCTGAATCAGGGGAGGAATTTTTACAAGATTGGTTTATTCGTCAGGCACTTGGAGAGGAACTTGCACTAGACGATGAGATGAAGCAAGCTATATCGCTTGGTTTCGTGATGGGTTTTGGACTAGGCGGAGCCGGCGATGTCTTTACCACGATTCAAACTCGTATCAAGGATAACCTCACCCCAGGACTAACTCAGATTTTTGACACGGCCAAACTTGAAGCCATAGAAGAGGGGCTAGCCCCTGAGCAAGCTGAACTGAAGGGCCTGGATGCTGTTGCCGAAACACCCGAAGGTGCAGCATTAGTCCAAGATATTGTTGAGCAGGTTCAGGAATCCGAACAGGCAAAGCAAAACTCGGCATTTAATATCGGCAATATCGCCGATACGGAAATAACAGTAGGCGAGCTGGGGCTTAATTATGACAAGCTACCCCAAGAGGTCAGAACACAGCTCGAGAGCTTTAAGGGCGGGAAAGAGAACTTTAACAATTACACAGTCTATGACTTTGCCCGATTCGTTAATAACCAATTCACAGGAGTAGGCAAAACATCTGCTTTATTCAGGTGGGCTAAGAACTCCGAGATACAGAAGATATTTGCTTTCTGGGCGAGTGAGAGAGGGATTTTTAGTAGTAGCGAGGCTGATGCGATAAGTAAAGAGTTGGCTTCACAACCTCGCATAGAAGTAGCAGAAATCCCCGAAGCCGAAGTTGTCTCCAAGGCCGAAGTTGGTGTGGCTCTTGACGAATTGCAAGCTGAATTAGAGGTCGCTGAGGAATGGTTGAGTACTGACCCGGTGGCGACATACACTGGCAAGGAAGTGACCTATACTAGGAAGGGCAAGAAGGTTACTCGTAAATACAAGATAAGCTCAGTCCTGACCGAAGGGAAAATGCCTGAAACCTTAACTCCAGCGAAGGCTGAATACTTGTTAATGGGAAGGGAACTAAAGCCAGGGGCTTTTGACAAGGCTGGCAATGTGCGATGGGAATACATCATTGACGAACTCGCTGACCACTTCCACATGGGAGAGCAGGAACTCGTCAATCGAATAGAGCAAATAGCCAAGACAGAACAAAGAGTTACTGAGCTTAAATCTTTAATTCGAGATGCCGAGGCAAGGTTTGAAGTTGCTCCGAGTGAACCCTCACCGAGAGGCACAGTTCAGCATCCTGACCATATTAAGAGCGAAGAGGCTGGAAACATTGAGCTGGCCAGGGAGTTTTACGATGCGACTCCCAATAACGAATTAGATGTGGCTGCTACCGCATACCTTCAGGAAGGCGATATTGATACTTATATTGCCCAAATGCCTGAATATGACGAGCTGAAACTTCAGGCATTAAGCGATGAGGTCAGGGCTAATATTGCTGAGGTTGTAGAGCTTCAGAAACTTGGCGAGGAAGATATTGCATACTTAACTCGCCAAAAATATGAATCCCCAGAGGAACGGACAGTTATTGAATCTGAAATATCTAGGCTCACACAAGCCGTTGAATTTTTCGATGGGCTAATACGAAAGCTCAAAGGTGGGGAGAGACTAACTATTAACGATGCTGTTCATTTGGGGATGGCTTTGCGTAAGACTAAAGGTGGCAAGCTAATACCCGCGGTAAGGAATAGCGGTTTTTATGTCTCCGAGGACTTTGCTGATTATCCCTTCTTCCAAGATGTCAGCTTACCATCGGGGATGCTGATGGACACAATTCGGTTGCTTCAGGCTGTAGATGGAGGAAGATTTGCTGGAGCATCCCAACAGCATATCCTCTGGCCGACACAACGAACCTATTTAGCATATCTCCAGTTTGTTGATAACTCAAAGGTTCAGGTTCACGAACTGGCAGAGAAATATGGCTTAACCAGGTTTGGGATGAAGAAGGCGAGGGAAGCTGCTGGTGATGTGATTGAATACATTGGGCAGGTGGAATCAATGCAGACAGCACAGGAATTGATGCGTGATATTCCTGAGATTGCTGCACTCGTTAAGGGTTTTGATACTACGACCCAGCAAAACATTATTGACTTTGCCAAGGAAGCAAGGCACTTCTTTGACGATATGCTTGATATTCAGAACCGAGCTAGGACAAAGCGGAAACAGGACACAATTCCATATCGCCGTAACTATCGGCAATGGGTTACAGATACTAACCTCTGGGCAATGCTATTCGGGAGGAACAAGCGCCCCGATATAATGATGCAGACAGTTCCCATGCCCGACTATATTAAGCCCGATGCCCCATTTAACCCCCGTGCTGAGGCTCGCAAGGGCGGATTAGCCGATTATCTCAAGAAGCGAGATTTGGTCCAGCTTATGTATGACTACTCTGTAACGGCGGGCAAGGACCTCTTTATGACCAATATCGTGCAGAACGGCAAGATACATACCGCTACTCTGAGGTCTATGGGACATGAATCCTCGGCGGCCTTAATTGAAGACTGGATAAGCGAGGCATACGCCGGGGTTACACCGAGCATATCGAGAGCAGCCAGGCGCATTATCCCCAGGCCGGCTCTGAAATTCGGGTTTTGGTTAAGGCGGCAGCTTACAAGGGCAGTATTTCCTTTGAACTGGACATGGAATGCCTTTGTTCAAACTTCATCCATATCTTTATCAACTACCCGGTATGGTATGGTAAACACAATTCGGGGGCTCGATTACCTGTTAGTTCCTTCAATTCATCGTCAAGTAAGGCAAAATGCTTACTCCTCGATTATTAAGAGCAGGCGTGGGGGTAAGATTGCCTATCAGGATATTGGGGCAAGGGTAGAGAAATCCCTAAGATGGGAAGGTTCTACACTTGATAAAGTAGAAAACATCGCCAACTTTCTGACCAATACGATTGAAAACTTCCTGACTGGCATTTCAATTAGAGCTGCTTACCATCATGGGCAGAAACTAGGGTATGAAGGGAGAGCCTTGTGGGAATATGCCTCGGAAGGTGGTGCTAAGACACAATCTATGTATAACCTTGAGAACTTACCGGGTATTCTACGAAATAGAGAAGTCGGCACACTATTTCCCTTCCAGACATTCTCCCTTGAGGTATTTAATACGGTGCGTGAGATAATTGGAGTGAGAAGGTTTCGGGCTGGGGCTTACGAAACTATATCGGCAACATCGGCAGAGGGGCAAGCTACTATTCGGAATAGAACAGCAATGCTTCTGCGCTGGCTTGCTGCTATGGTGGTCATTAACATGGTCGCCGATAAGTATATCAACCGCAAACCCTGGCGATTGAGTTCATTCATCCCCTTCTTCAGCTTGATGGGTGCTGGCATGGATTCCAATAATCCTTGGTATTTGCCTATGCCTCTTCAGTATGTAAGCGATCTTAAAGGAGCAATAGATGATGTCCTCAAATACGATAACTGGACAGACTTAAGGCAATGGGCTACTAGGTATCATGTTCTTGGTGGGACCCAGATAAACAGGATGCTGGATGCCATACAAGCCCTAGTGCATGGGGAATGGACTGATGTTAGGGGGAAACAGTTATTTGAAGTTCACCCTGACGAATGGCTGACTGCCTTGACGCGGGGTATTTATGCCACTAGGGGAGGCAGAGAATACATAGACCAGCTCAATGAGAAGAAGGGAGCTTGGTATGAGTTTCTAGGATTCCCATTACCCACAAGATTGAATATCACAAACGAAATCGAGAACGAACTTGCCAAGCTAGGCGTAGTTGATGAAGATGGAAGCATTTATGACTTCGGTGATTTTGTCTCATCACTCAGGCAAATCAGGCAGCAAGTCGGAGATAATCGGTTCAATAAGGCTGACTCACCCTTTATCACAGGATTCCTTGAAGCTGAAACAGTGCGAGGGGAATTTGAGAACTTGCCCTATCAGCCTATTCGCTTAATGGATTCAGAGGATTGGGACTCTTGGCTGCATTACCAAACACTCACAGGAGAGGAAAAGGCACAATTCGCTGAAGATAACCCTGAAGTATTACAAGCATGGAGAGGCGAATACTATAACCTCTGGCAAGAATACACAGGGCTAGAAACTAAAAAGGAGCGGGATGCTTTCTTGGAAGCTCATCCTGAGTTTGAAAAAGACTGGCGTAAGGAATGGAGAACCGCTCACCCTCAGCAGGATGCTATGCTAGCCTTCTGGGGCTTTCCTGGCAGGCTACAAACCAGAGAAGCCTATAATCAGGTTGTCAAATGGGCTAAAGAATACAATGTTTCCTTAGAGCATCTGACAGCTTGGCTGCCACCTGAAGAGCTTGCCGATGCCTATTTTGGTTATTTAGAACTATCCGATGAGTTTGGGTCTGCTTCTGCTGAAGTCAAGTTATTCAGGCTGGAAAACCCTGACTTTAATGAGTGGGGCATGGATGCTTATGGATGGAAGGAATCAGCCTTGAGGGATGCAAATGTTGATGTCCTGAGAATACAGGTTAAGCATGGAGATTTATTTGAGCAATACGAAGCCTTTGGCGATGAGGACTCGCCACAATATATCAAGGATGACGATGCCAGGGCCGAGGCTAGAACGGAATTTCTAAACACCCATCCAGACTTCAGGGATGATAGGAATAGGCTTGAAGTATTCCAATCTGGAGGGAGTGCCGAACTAGCTGAACTTAATATTGAGTATGGGAAGATTGCAGAGGACTTTGGCTCCAATAGTGCCGAATCTAAGCTCTGGCGCTTAGAGCATCCTGACTTCACTAACTGGGCAATGGACACCTGGGACTGGGAAGGCACGGAAGAATATAAAGGTATAGAGTATTATCAGCTTCAGATTAAATGGCGGGATGCACAGGCTGAGTATGATGCTCTTGAAACCACAGAGGTGAGAGAACAATATCTTAGCTCTCATCCTGAGTTTAGGGATGATAGAAACCGCATGAAGGCTATGGATGCGAAGTTTCCTGAGACACTGATTGAGGATTGGGTTGAATGGTATGCGGAGGTCCGAAGTGGTTATGAGGATGACTGGTGGCTCATGGAGCATAAAGAGTTCCATGACACCATGTATAAATTAGGAATCTGGACGGAAGAGAGAGACTTTTCTAAAGTTCCCACAAGGGAAGTTTATGCACTCTACCAGACATATCAAGGCTTACCTTCGGGTACTCCTAGATTAGACTTCAGGGCCAAGCATCCAGACTTAGATGCGTGGCTGGTCCTGAAGTTTGGCTATAAGCCTATTACGGATAGGGGGAGTGCGGAAGCTCCGCCTACTCCCTGGGAAAAGGCTGCGGAGGTAGAAGTTTTCAAGGGGCTGTTCCCATAATTCAGTGGTGTAGAGAAGGCTTATCTTTCCTGTCCTCGATTTCTTCCTGTCGGCGGTGATAATAACCGAAGCAAAATCCTAAAAAAGCACCTAGCAATAAACTGCCGATAACGAGGGTGAATTCCCAAGGTAGAACAATACCAGTTATTATAAGACCAATGGAGGCAATTACCCAAATAATGCCCTTAAATGAAACCTTCATAGTCAAATTATAACACTATTGTCAAATAAATAGGGTCGAAGGGTAGCCACAGCCTTCAAATGTGGCACAAGAGCCCGTTTTAAGCGGGCATTTTATATTTAAGGAGGTTACACATGGACAAAACCAAAGAAACCGAAGGACTCCCTTCAGTTAACGCTGAAAAGGCTCCTAAAGGTAGCGAAGGGACTACTCCAAAGGAAACCGAAGCCAAGACTTACAATGAGGATGAGTTTCAAGAGGCACTGCAAGCTGACCGCATTAAGCGCGGCAGGGACGACAAATCGTTATCTGATAGGGAAGTTGCTGTCAAAGCTAGAGAGGATGCTAACAAGGCAGAGCAAGAAAGAAGAGACGCAGCCGAACTAGCAGAGGCCCAGAAAGACCCTGATAGGTTGGCAGTTTACCAGTCAAAGCAGGCAGAGAGGCAGCGAACAAAGAAACAAGATGAGCGAGATGCTGCCCAAGATAAGAGAGAGGCTGAACATGAGTCAGAGATTAAGGCTGCTCGGGAAACGCAACTGGAAATTGAAATCTGGAAGATTGCTAGTACAGAAGGCGTTGACCCGGTAGAACTCAAAGACACGATGAAAGACCTTAAATTGACGACTGTTGAGCAAGCCAAAACAGTAGCCAAACGGCTGAATAAAAAGCCTAAAGAACCTGCTGACAAGAAAAAAACTCACGATTCTCTTGTAACTTCTGGCGGAAAAGCGTCTTCGGAAGGGAAACCAGCACGAGTGATATATGCCGATAACTTCCGAGACAAAGACAAAAAATAGAAAACAGGAGGAACACTAAATGATTACTGGATATTTTGCCAGTACGGCTGAAATGGTCAAGCTGGTGCAGTCCAAGTTGCTGCCCGGCGTTGTCCAGCAAATATATGAGACCGGTCAACTTTTGCCCACTCTGCCGGTTACCACTATTGACTCCTATACCTTGAAGTGGAATCGAGAGGGGGCGCTACCTAGTGTCGCTGCAAAATCGAAGGGTGAGCAGTATGGGTGGAAGGAAGTGACAACCTATTCCCAGCCTACTCTAGCCCTAAAGGAATACGGCGACCAGTGGGCGTTAGTCAAAGGTGCTCAAGAGACCTACAAAGACCCTAACGATTACCGTGGGGTTATTCAGGCTCAAATCATAAAGGGGGCACTGCGGACTATTGAAGACCAGCTTATCTACGGTGATGCGACTACCTACCCTAAGCAGTTTGATGGTCTTGATAAACTCGTTCAAGCTTATGCCGGTGACGACTTTGTGAAAGCAACCGCTGCCACTAATAACCCACAATGCTACGATGCAGGAGGGGATGGGCAGCCTCTAACCATAACAATATTGCTAAAGCTCATCGCTCAATGCAAACCCAGGCCAAGCATTTTGCTTATGTCGCCTGGGCAAAGAGACCAACTGTTCATTTACTCTATGAGTAAAGCCGGGGCGATTATCATGGCTCGGAGTCCAAGTGAGTTCGGTACTCTGATAGAGAGTGTCAATGGCATTCCTATTGTTGTATCAGATTACTTGTGTTCTGAGGTTGATAACACCGGTGGCAAATCTACGGGAGCTGATGTCAGAGTACGCAGCATCTATGCTATTCGGTTTGGTTCAATAGAAGACGGTGGAGTCAGCTTAGCTCTCGGTGGTTCAACTGGTGGCCAAGACTTCTTTGAAGTTGACCACTTTGACAAGCTAGAGAACTACAACGCTGAAGGGATTCGGGCTTACTGTTATGTGGCTCTGGCGATGGGAAGTACCAAGTCAGTGGCTAGAGTTCATAGTTGCGACGATGCCACAGCTATCACGTGATGAATTATTTAAGGGAGGGTAATTATCGCCCTCCCTTGAATACTTTACAGGATGAGCAGGCGCAATCCTAATAATTAGCGCCAAGTCAAATACGAGGAGGACACAAATGACGGATTTATATGCTTCTGGAATTACATCTTATGTCCGCAAAGGCACCATAAAGATTTCCAAGAGTAACTTCAACGCCAATGCCCTATTAGGTGGTATAGAGAACCCCGAAAATGAGGATATTCTCATTGATAGGGTAGTAGCCGACATTAAAACGGCAGCAGAGGGAGCGTGTAACCTTGAGGTTGGCCTGGGGGATAACGCTGTTGATAACAGCCTGAATGCCACGACAATGTTTCTTGAGACTAATGCCATGAACATTGGTATTGCGACCGGGCCAGCGGCAGCGCTTAATGTCAACTGCAAAGTGGCAGCTCAAAACGCCAATCATAATGCCACTAACTCTTGGATTTTGATTGGTTCAAGTGTCATAGCAGACGCCGATGACCTTGTGGCCGATGTCTATGTGGACTACATAATTCCTTGACAAACACACTAAACGATAAGTAAGAAGGAGGCTGCTATGCTAGATTTCATACTTTATACCTGCTCTTACGGAATGGTTACAGACCAGACAGTTGTATCTGTTGAGAGATTACACCAGACGAATTACAGGTTCGAGTGGTGGTTTCAGACAGGAGATGCACTGATAAGTAGGAGTCGAAGCGTAGCAGCCTACCAGTTCCTAAAGAAAAACCGAGCACCATACATGATATTTCTCGATGGCGATATTATATTCACACCCGGAGACATCGAGAAGCTACTGGATGCCCTTAATAGTGGGGTAGATGTAGTTGGTGGGCTATACCCGGTAAGAGGGGGAACTTTCCTTGCTCAAAGAGGATGGAACGGGCAGTTCAACATTTCAGGCGAATTGGAAGAGGTGCAGTTCGTTTCAACTGGCTTTCTTGGTATCAGCCGTAAAATCCTTGAGGAGATTACCAAGGATATGACAGTTCTTAACAAAGAGAGCTGGTCGGAGTGTTATCCAGTCTTTGAAGATGGACGGTTTGAAGACATCTTCATCTCAGAAGATTGGGACTTCTGCAACAAGGCTAGAAAAGCTGGGGCGAAGGTTTATGCCCATACGGGTATTCAGCTTCAACACCTGAAGGAAAAGGTTTACACCACTCAGGAAGCGATAGAGAAAATAACATGGAAGCCAGAGAGTCCCGATTTATGGAATGACTTAGCTGAATATCTGGGGAAGGAGCCGAAGGAACTTGTCCCTCAAGCCATAGCAACAAAGCAACTAGGCGATAGATGGAAGGAATGGCAAGGAATGTCTGAGGACTTCTACAAAGACCCGGAGATAGGCCAGCTTTATCTCTATGACTTAGTAGGGTTCAACTCTGCGAAGTTCTACAAAGAGCAACGCATGGCTGGCATCAAGAACGCTGATCATCTGAATATCCTTGATGTGGGCTGTGGCATAGGGACGGCGCTAATTGAACTCTCCTGGAAGAACAAAATGCTCTTAGGCTATGACATAAGCGAGACAGCCTTAGACTTCGCCCGGTTTAGAGCCACTAAAACAGGGGCAAGGAACGTGAACTTTACCAGCGAATTTCCTCAAGACCTGAGCAAGTTTGACCTCGTTATAGCCATAGACACCTTAGAGCATATAGAGGACTTGCATGGCTTTCTACTAAAGCTAGGAGCTGGGATGAAGGAAGGTGCGCGACTTTACCACTTTGATTGTTTTTGGGAACACGATATAAGCCCGATGCACTTTGACCACAGTGAGAATATAAATGATTGGTTGAGGGAGGCGGGCTTAGTTATTTTTGACAAACGATGGTGCGTCAAAGGAGGTTAATTATGCCTGTAAGTAAAAATCAAAAGACACTTTCATGTATTGCCCTTGCCATAAAGCGGGGGGAAACCCCAAGATAATACAGTGCCGAAGCTGCAAAGATGGCAGATTCTATGAGCGAAGAGAAATTAAGTGAGTGGTGCAAGGGGAGTATTAAGAAGGAGTAATGCTTGAAATAAAGGAATAGGTGAAGCATGGCTACAAAAACGCTTAGTGCAATTCGTGGCACAGCAAGACAGTTCCTTAGAGATGAATATACCGGCAATGACTATGAGTTTGCCGATGATGAGCTGGACTTGCACATTAACGAGTGCCTGGTAGAAATCTCCGAGAGGAGACCATACGAGGTAAGGGAGACTGTAGTTAGCGATGGCACAAAGGAAGTGGACATTAGCTCGATTACAGACTTACTAGATGTGGAGAAGGCAGAATACCCTACAGGTAATGACCCGCCTGACTATAGGGATGTTAGCGTCTTCGGGACTACGCTGAGAATCAAGATAAACACCACACCGACTTCAGGAGAGGATGTTTACCTGTATTGCCATAAGGTTCACCAGTTGACAGAAGCTACATCTACATTAAAGCCTGATTCAGAGAAGGTTTTGGTAGAGGGTGTCGTGGCTAAGGCTGCCCAAGCGTGGTGTAACAAGATGCGTTCTCAGATAGTCCCCGCATCTGCTAGATGGTATCAGGCTTGGGCAAACAATCAATTCATTATTTATCAAAACAGTCTCCGGGATATAACCCCGGCTAAAGGTTGGAAATTTTACTCGAGAAGCTAATGGCGAAATGTATTACTACGGCAGGAACTGAGGCAGAGGGTTTCACGGAAATCAGAAGCGGGAATTGCGAGAAATGCCACATTCCCCTTGAGGTAATCGAGCAAGAGGGTGAAAAGCCAGATATTCGCCGATGCCCTAATTGTGGCAGAAATATAGGCGAGTTACTTGTTGCCTTTAATTCCAAAGAGGCTGAAAGCTATTGGGGGAATCAATATCAGAAACAAAGAATAAGGTATGCGATGAGACATAGGCGAGATACGATTCCTGAATATCTCAGGACAGGCGAGCTTCCACCAAATATAGCAACAGAGACAATCAAACTAAGGATTAAGAATCTTTTAAGGAGGTAAAAAATGGCTGAAAGAGCAATCCCTACAGCAAAACTATTTCAGAGTGTGAGCAAGCTGCTCAAAGGTGATGCGCCAGCTAGTTTCACTCACCTGAGCTTGTGCGGTGAGGCCATGGGTGGCTTCGGTGTAGACACCGCGGACTTTGCTGACGAACTCACCAGGCAAGCAGTTTCGCCGACACTCGAAACCGTCACCAAGACTGATGACACGATAGTAATGGCAAAATCGGCTTGGGAGCCTGGAGCTGACACTATCTATGGTGCTGGCATATTTTGTGGCGCTGCGGATCCTACACTACAGGCTTTCCATGAGTGGGCTACCTCGATTACATTTGCGGCTGGCGACACTGTAACCCAAACCATCAAAGTTCAATCTAAGCAAGGAAGCTAATGCCCTATGCAACGATAACGACTGACACACATGAGCTTAGCACTTCATATCTAAGTGCAAGAAAGTTAGTCAGAACTACCGATGGTGTTTTGCATGCCGTTTACTACCGCAATGATGAATTTTATAAATCGCAAATCTACCATGCTTATTCAAGCGATGAGGGTGAGACATGGACTGAGGAAGCATTAACTTCAGGGAGCTACCATCAACTTGAGCCATCAATAGCTGTTGACTCTAACGATAACCTTCATGTCGTGTGGAGCGGGTATTCAGAATCATCCCCAGACCTGCGTCAAATCAGGTATAGGAAATATGACGGCTCTTGGGGTGACATATCAGACCTAACATCTGGCTACTATACCCAGGATTATCCGTCCATAGCTATAGACAGCAATGACTATCTTCATATAGTCTGGAACGGTAATCACTCCGAGTCAGCCACTTATTACCAAATCAGATACATAAAATATACTACTTCGTGGAGTGGGATAACCAATCTTACCTCTGCGAGCTACAGTAATTATGAGCCGTCCATAGCCATAGACGGCAATGACTACCTACATATCGTTTGGGCAGGCGACAATATTGAATACAGGAAATTCACTGATTCCTGGCAGGATATTGTTAAGCTGGAGGATTCAGAATACTATCAGGATTGCCCCTGCATAGCGGTTGATGGAAACAATTACGTCCATGTTGTCTGGTATGGGAATCATTCAGGCTCTACCCATTACTTCCAAATCCGATATAGGAAATATACCGATTCCTGGCAGACGATTGAGAACATAACTTCCGATGAACATGAACACTATGAGCCATCAATCGCTGTTGACTCGAACAATTATCTAAATGTTGTCTGGTATGGCGAAACGCCAAGCTCGAACTATTGGCAAGTCCGACATATCAAGCACAGCAGTTCGTGGGGAAGCGTAGAGGACTTAACTTCAGGAGATACTAACAAATGGTATCCCAATACCCTCTGTGCGAGACATCTAGACGCTAGGCAAACAACTAAAACTGGCTTTACCTTTATATTTGTAGATGGGACGACCCTAAAATACTATGCCAGTGCTGATTTGGCATGGGGACAGCAGTATGTCCGCTCAGGCACAGCCTCACTAGGTCTAGTAGGAGCTGGCACACGACCTGTAGGCTATGTAAGAAGTGATACAGGTTTACTCGGTTTGCTTGCTACAGCTACCCGAAGTTGGGCTTTGAGCAGAGAGGATACTACTTTATTAGGATTAAAAGCAACGGCTAGTAGAATAATAACTCCTGTCAGAGCACAAACGGCTCTGCTTGGACTGAAAGCGACAGCATCAGAGACTGTTGATTATGCAGCTAAAACAGGCACCGCCTTACTAGGTTTGCTTGCTACGGGTTCAAGAACAATAGCCTTGAGCCGTTCTAAGACCGCATTACTGGGATTGAAAGCTATTGGTGCAATGTCCACATTAGGACATTACACCAAGGAAGGCATTGTCTATCTAGGATTAGCAGTTGCAGGCACAAGGCCAATCGTTCTAACCAGAGCGGAGACGGCTTTATTGGGCTTGAAGGCGACAGCGACAAAGGCAATAACTTTAACAAGAGCAGACACGGCATTATTGGGACTGAAAACAACGGGTGTCCTAATCATACCATATATTCGCACTGGCACAGTTTATTTAGGCTTGAAGATTACCGCCAGTCGGAGTATTGCCCTTACCAGATTAAATACTGCACTACTGGGGCTGAAAGCTGTTGGAACAAGGAGTTTAGCATTATCCAGAGCCAAAACCGCTCTATTGGGCCTCAAAGTTATTGGTAGTTTGGGTGTTCCAGGCAGAGCATTAAAATTGGTAATCGTTACCACTCAGAATCGCAAGTTGAATGTGCTTACCAGCCTATACCGCAAGATAAGGATTTTAACAGAGTAAGCAAGGGAGTTAATTATGGCAATAAAGCATCAATTTGAAAGCGAAGTAGAAGATGGAGCAGACGAGACTCTAGTCCGCCCTGTTGACTGGAACGCTGACCATACGATAGAAGCCGATACCATTGACAAAACACATCTCAGCCAAGACTTCGGGGCATCTGCTGGGAGATTGCGAAACCTTATCGTAGCGCCCATTGCTGGCGAGATTATACGCATAGCGAATGGTGCTGCTAGTCCATTCTCTGCTGTGATAAATGGCTCTCCTAGTGCCACATCGGTAGTCTATGATGGTGAAGCTAACGAAAACGCTCTTAATGGCTTGGCTTCAGGTGCTAGCTATTGGGGTAGGATTATTCTTCACAACACCACTAGGGGCAATTCTAGGAAGATAGTATCAATAAATTTAGGAACAAATACCATTACCACTGAATCAAGCACAGACGATTGGGCAGACGATGATGTCATAACTTGCCAATCTCAAACTAATGCCAATGCAGGTTACTTTGATGTTGATGTCAGTGCTGAAGTGCCAGCAACGACTGAAGCCATTTTGATATTTGCCATGCACTACGATAATGAAGGTAATTTTGATGGTAATCGGGGTGTAAACTTTCATCCTTACGAAGCCTACAATGCAGGCAAGAGACAGTGGATCAAGGCTGTGCAAGCGAATGATAGGGGTTGTATCTGTATTTTCCAGAGCCTTATTAGCCAAAAATTCACTATGGAGTTCGATTCAGGTTGTGTTGATGCTGGTATAATTACGTCTGTCAAAGCTAGTGTGGAATATGCCGATACATAGAGTTGGAGTTAAATAATGGCTGGAGCTTTTCAAAGTGATTTTGTACAGAAAAATGCCTTCCAGACATTAACAGCGTACATTCGGACTGGCATTGCCTATCTTGGATTGTTGTGTTCTGGCTCAAGGGGCTTAGTTTTATCCAGGGCTGGAATTGCCTTACTCGGCTTAAAAGCCACTAGTGCAATGTCTATTGTGGAGCATTACATCAGGAGCGGTATTGCCTATCTAGGGTTAAAAACTACGGCCATCAGGACACTCTCTTTAACAAGGATGCAGACAGCCTATCTAGGACTAAAAGCTATCGCAATTAGTAGTTGGGGTATTATAGGCAGGAAACTAAGGTTGATAATCGTTACCACCCAGAACCGCAAGGTGAATGTGCTTACCAGTCTATATCGTAAAGTAAGGATTTTAACAGGAGTGTAAAAATGATAGAAGTTATCACAGAATTTACAGCGAAAGCAACCATAAGAACTCTCGTATATGTTTACGATGACGATGATGCCCTGGTTAAGCCAGATTCAGTTTTGATTACTTGGGCTGAACCTGAAGGCCCGAGAAGTGGCAAGGCGACTGCACTCACAGCAGACCACCTTATTGACACTATTAAGAATCAGTTTACCGCCAATGATGTCGGCAAGGTTATCTACAATGTCACCGATAAGACCACTGCCACGATAACCGGATACACCAGCCCGTCTGATGTTACCCTTGACACCGACATTATGGATGAGGGCGAGAGCTATGAGATTTATTGTGTTTATGGTGAGGAGATCGTTGTGGATGGTAAGATTGAAGATGGCATCTACCAGCATTTCTACAATACAACGGTGGACTCTGCTAAGGGATGGTGGCAGGGCTTGGCAGAAGTTATTGACGGCACCGGCGATACTGCTAGGACAAGCATAGGACATTATTCTGTTAGGGTAAAATGAGAACATTAAGCGATACTCTAAAAGCAGCACAGCAGGCAGGGGCTCTAAATCCTCTGTACAAGATTGTACTCACAAAACAGGGGAGTAGCTACACTTATGAGAAGGACAGGATACTACCTTCTGAACACGATGAGGAGATGTATTCTCACCGGGCCAAGATCGTCCTACATAACAGAGACCATGCACTCGATGACATAGACTTGAGGGGCTATGATGCTGTTATCTCCTATGGCTTTGCCGATGAATATTCGGCAACTGCCTCTCTTTCTGTCATGGACCAGCAGTTTGACTCCGACCCCAATAATCTAAGCTGCACACTTTTCCTTGAGGGTATTCCCAATTCAATGGCTGAGGATGAAGCCAGTGAAAGCTATCTACCAGAGGAAGATAATGAGGACACAGTTAAAACATTGATAGATGCTATTGCTGGAGCTACCTTAGCCCCATTCACTCATTGCCACGCTTACGAGGTAGTATGGGATACGGGATACGATTCACTTGCAGATACTTACAAGCCTAAAGACAATCTGAGGATTTATAAAAATAGTTCAAGGTTATCTGCCTTTCGGAAAGTCCTCGACTACACGGCAAATGTGCCGAGATTTGAAGACGATGGCAAGATTCACATAATGAAGCATGTTACCTCTGGAACTGACTGCGATTCAGAATACAGCCTCGATAAAGGCGCTCATCAGTTCTTCAGCAAGGCATACAGGAATACCCTTATTCGACCAAACAGGTTCGTTGTGGAAAGCCAGCCAGACGATGATCCTCAATATTCAGGTGAAGCTGCTATTGATGGCTATGATGACCTTCCCTCTAAAGCAAAGAAAACTAAGTTCTTCCAAACCAGATTAGAAAGCAACGCCCAGGCTCAAGATATAGCTGAGGCACTTATATCTAAAGCAGAAATGGGCTCTGCAAGAGGGCAAGCTGAAATTAGAATCAATGTTGGGGCTGAAGTCTTTGACTATGTAAAGGTAACCGACTCAAGGCAAGGCGATACCAGAACTGGCAATCTTGGCTATATTCACCGAAGGTTCGGTGGTGATAAGTGGATGATGACCTTCGGCTTCGGTAACTGGTTTGATGCACTTCGTTACCAGAAGCTACTCAAGGAGCTGGAGACTTATACCGATGCCGGTCAATACTTCTCTCGCCTACAAGTTGGCGACCTCTACGCCGAGCATATCCTGGCCGACAATATGGACTTTGTGTGGATTGACCCGGACAATACGATTGACCTGTCTAAGATCGGGGATACCTTTGACAATTTACCTGAAGGGGAATCCTACTATCGGGCAAGGAAAATGAATCTTAATGGTGAGACTGGGCTGACTCTGTGGGAGGGAATGAAATACTACATAAGATTCTCTCCTGATTCAGACGAGGCAGGGATTCGCCGACAAGATACTGCTCCGACTGGAGTTGATGTAGGAGAATACTGGATTGATACCTCTGGCGCAGAACCCATAATTAAGCGCTGGACGGGTTCTGCTTGGTTTACGATTGAGCAAGCCGAGATAGATGCCTTAAATAAGGGGCTTCTTACATCACATACTAAACTGGCTAGCCTATCACCTGATGGGCTGGTTTTGCTGGATAAAGTTCAGATAGGGGATGATTATGGATTGGTTAAAAAGACAGCTATATCAGCAGGAAAGATTATATTAACAGGCGGAGCTGGTGTAGATGGTTCATTGCCTACAGCTAATTCTGATGCCAAATGCACAGACCCTGATGCCGACCAGACATCTGCTCATCCCCAATCTTACTATTGGATTACAGGTTCAAAGCCTCCTATAAATGCCGACCATACAGCTAGCATCGTTGGTGAGATGGCCTATGAAGATATGGTAGAGAAAGCTAAACTGGGGACAACGATAGTTGAGGGTGGTTATATTAAGTCCAGCTTGATTACAGCGGACAATATTCTCGTCGGAACTTTATCTGGAAACCGAATTTATGGTGGCACAATAACAGGCACGATATTCTCCCAAGCTGGCGGAAAAGTTGTGCTAGATAGTAGTGGTATCACTATCAAGGGAGAAGAGATTTATTTCAAGACATCTGGTGGTTTACCACGGGGATCTATCTATGGGGATGTAGGAGGACTCATGATAGGCAGCACTAAAGGCATTTTTCTCATAGCACATGATGGGAATATTGGCTTGACACCACTCAGTGGTCATGGAATTGACATGTCGAGTGGACAATTCTTGAATTTGCCTGCGAAAAGCTCCAACCCATCTAACTTCGGAGGTAGGCTTTATTATGACACCACAAAAAACCTAATTTGTTATTATCGAAGCGGAGTAGGCTGGCGAGTTCTCCAGGATAACGCATACTAAATATAGGATTAAGTGAATAGAACAACTCCATTGTGGATACAAGCAGCAGCCATACAAATTATTAAGACAATAAGCACTACCTTTATCAGGCGAGGTGTGTAAGTTGCTAATATCAGAAAGGCAAATGCAACAAGTAAGGTGCTGCCAATTTCAACACTCCAAGGTATCCATCTAGCTTGCTCCCATAGGGGACGCATCATCGGGTTTAATTCAGTCCCGCCAGCGTTGAGAATCATATCAGTAAAGAGGGCATCGAGCATATTCAAGGCAACGAAAACAATCGCCAGTTTTATATGCTCTAGGCGTTTTAACTTATACAATAATTCCGCCATATTCTCAAAATATACCCTATCCCAATAATTTGTCAAGGAGGTATCATGGATATAAAGGATATAAAGGAAGCACAGGCAGACTTAAAGAAACGCCAGAAAGCCGTAGTCGAGGAGATGAACCAGAACATCGCCCAACGGCAGGGATTAGAGGCACGGTTCAGGGAATTGGTTAAGGAAGCTGATATGCTGAATGGAGAAGCCCGGATGCTGAACAGGCTAAACGGTGGCAGGAAGAAGTAACTGATTAAGCTGAACACGCCCTGAGAGCCTCAAGAAAGGGCATTAAACATAGAGACCTATGTTCTTATACTCGAAACCAATTTAATACGCCTTTTTTAATTATACCCTGGAGAAATCCAGGGTGATTTTTTTATTTCATCAACCTGTCAACCGGTCTTTGTTTTTCCAGAGCCTTCAATGCTCGGCGCTGTTTGTGGGCGCGGGAATAGTTCTCTACCATTTTGAGAGAGGCATGACCTAAAAGATACTGTAGGTCTAGCGGATCGCCACCATTGTCAAGGAAATTGTTGGCGAAGGTATGGCGAAAGGTATGAGCTCCTTTGTGCTTTATCCCGGCACGGCTCATTAAGTTCTGAATAGTCTGTCCTATGCCGTCCCCAGTAAGGGATCTGCCTTCTTCAGTAAGCCATAAGGATTCACTGGGATTCCTTCTCGCCTTGATATATTGCCAGATAGCTTTCAGCGTGGTGGGGGATATGGGTATCAGCCGTTGCTTCCTGCCCTTGCCTATTACAGATATAAGGTGAGCATCCAGGTTAATATCTGTTATTTTAAGTCCCGCCAATTCTTCCCGGCGAATCCCAGTGTCAATTAAAACTAATATCATCGCTTTATTCCTCAGTCCCAATGAGCCTGTGCAGGCTTTGATTATTGCCCTCAATTCATCATCGGTGAAAGCAGGCTTGATAATGTCGGGGAGTTTTGGAGGGTTGAAGGTGAGTGGGCTTTCCAGGATATAATTCTGCTTAACGCACCAGTTAAGGAAGGCTCTCAATGCTCGATACTTGGCATGGTAGGCGTAGATATGCTGGCTGTTCTGAGCGCTGAAATACTGTTTGATGTCGCCGATTTCGATGTCTTTTAATAATGTATAGGGCTTAATGAAATTCACAAACCACTTCAGGCGGTCCCGGTAGAATAAAATTGTCTTTGGGCTTCGCTCCTCGATTTTGAGGTCTATCAGAAATTCCTGTAAAGAATCAGCTACAGATTTGGAAATTAGATTATCTAAAAGCATCTCTTTAGATATAAACCGCAAGAAATCAGATGGTATTAACCCCTTAATTTCTCGATTATTTGCCCAATTTAGCTTCATGGTGGAGCTGATGGGATTCGAACCCACTACCTTCTGACTGCCAGTCCTTGCTCTTAAAAACTAGAAAGGATGTTCTATTATTATTCTTGGAATCTGCTCTGCCGTATCTTCGGATCCGATAATGCAACAAAAATAAAGAGACCAACGAGGATAAAGAAGCCCATGCCAGATTGCAATACCTCTACCCAGGTAGGATTCTCAGGGTCATAGACTAATACCGACTGGACTTCCCTGCCACTTGCTCTGTCAAACCATTCAATTACCTCGCCTGTATAACGAGGATCACTAGGGTAAATTTGCTCATAGATAGGCTGGGGATAAGCCACCCTTGCGTGTATCGTCAAAACAATACAAGCGATAAATAAAAGAATTGCGATCGCGAAAATTGTCCTTCTCACTTCAGCCTTCTTATTAACTCAATAACCGGGGCTATCTCTTGGACTTCTTCAAACTTGTATTTCCCATGATTGTTTTCTAGCCAAATTTGATCAGCCACTTTGCGGACTCGAAAGACATGAAATTCATTAGCACAAAGACAGGCGGCAATATCGCCGTTATCTATCGCTTCATCTCTATCAACAATGATTACATCTTTATCGTTGATTTTAGGCGATAAGCAATCCCCATGAACGATATAGGCTTGAATGTTTTTGCTGGTTGATTTAGGGTGAGCTCTGTAAACATATTCAATGGGTTCAACACCATCCCCGGCATGAAAGGGGAAGGCTTCCCAGGGATAAACCGGAATACTTTGCGGGGTGGCGAGCCTCAAGCGGTCAAGGATTTCCTCTGGTGTTTCAGGGTGTGGGTAAATGCCTTTGGCTTCTTTGATATAGCCAGCAGCATGATAGAGCTCCTCTGGTTTGATGTTGAAGGCTCGGGCAAGTTTAAGTAAGGCTTCAGCGGATGGACGCTGTATGCTTTTGGAGCCTTCGAGGTTAGCAATATATCCCCTGTCTAAACCTGAGCATTTAGCTAGTTCTAACTGAGTCCAGCCCCTCTCTGCCCTTAACTCTCTTATCTTTTTTGCTAATGTCATATCCCTGCAAATATTTTAGCACTATTGGGTGATTTGTCAATGGAACTATGTTCTAGGTCAAATGTTCTAATTATATGTATGCCAGATACAAAACAGAAATTTTGTTCTAAATCCTCTTCCAAAGCTAAGGGGGGACTTGACAAGATTTTTGCATACTGTTAAACTATCACCATGCTATGTAAACCCATCGCCAAACTTATTACAATACAGACTGAGGAGGAATTAACGGATAGTGAAATGGCAGAGAGATTAGGGTGTTCCCGGCAACTTTGGCAAATGACGAGGACAGGGAAAATCCCACCCGGCAACACGATTGTAAAGTGTATTTCCAAGAACTTCCCCGAGCTACATAAAGACATACTAAAATTTTTAGTTCAGGATGGTGATGGATTAAGCAGGAAAGGTGCTCAAAATCCCCCTAAACAGCCCTCAGAGGCTCAAGGCTGGGGATTAAAAAGGTTTTTCGTGGGATTACTGGGGAGGGTCAAGGCGAGGCAGTAAATGGAATATATCTATACCTGGGGAAATAACACGAAGAGAGCCACTTTGAAGGGTCGAAAATGTCGAGTCTTACAACGGCTTACCCTAAATTCAGCAGTTGTGGAATTTGAGAATGGGCAGCGAGAAGTTATCTCGCGTAATGCCTTGAGAAAGATTAGAGGCTAAGGAAATGACACTCATTGACACAATCTTAACTGGCTTAGTGATGCTGCTAGGGACTGAAGGTGTTCACTACCTCATGCTCAAGAGGGACCTGGATGAGTGGAAGAGAGTGGGATACCTGAGAAGGAATTGACGAATGACACCTGAAGAATCAGGCAGGAAGGGCGGATTAGCAACGAGGGATAACCATATTGAGCTATGCCCTTGTTGTGGGAATCCAATAAAGAGCTCGTTCTTTGAAAAGACCGGGCAAAAAGGGGGCGAGGCTACATTAAGGAAATATGGTCGGGACTTCTACCGTGAGTGTGGCCGACTCGGGGGAAGAGGTAATAAACGAAATGGCAGAGGGGGAGACGATCCCCTCTCTGCCGGGAGGATAGGAATTTGATTAAGTCTATTATACAGCGCTTAAAAAGGAAAGGCAAGGAACCAATAGGGGCGCGCGCCCCTAACGAAAAGACTCTATTAACCATTGAGTTAGTAGAGCGAAAGGCATTGGAGAGGGTGATGCCCCTGGCTCAGGAAAAGACTAGAGAGCAAATCTGTCAGGACTGCCGGGACCGAAGATGTCTTGCCGGTGCAGAGTGCAAGGCATTTGACCTTCTGAGCAAAACCTATGCCTGGGAAATGATAGTCAGAAGTGCGGAATTGAATTGATTAGAAAGGAGGCGAAAGATGGAATGTCCGTTTAAGATGGCTAATCCCGAACTGGCTTCCCACTATCTGCCACAATCGGGCTATTACAGCGAAAGGAATTGGCAATGCGAGCAAGCAGGCTGTGAATTGTGGAATGAACGCTTTGGCAAGTGTTCGCTTGCGGTTGATGCCTACCTAAAGGAGCAAGAGGATTACCGAAAAGAAAGGGGGGTGAAATGAGAAAGAGAATCAAATGGAAAGCATCGGAAGTTGGGCTCTCAATGGAGCTTGCTAGGAACTTTGATTGGTATATGTCTAATGTAGCTTGGTGTGAGAAGTATCGAAAGGATGATACTTGGCAGTGGTTAAAAGCAGCAAAGAGAACCTTATTAGCATTAAGAGATATGGGATTGCCCGATGAAATACTTAAAGGATTGATTGGTTTTAATCACTCTCTAAGTGAATTTGGCATAGAAGAGCAATCTTTTTAGAGGTTAAGGAAGCAATGGAAGCTATAAGGAATTGAGACATTTAATTATAGCACTAAGCGGAAAGGCAGGGCAAGTTTTCAAGCTCTTCGATTTGTTCTGTCAGTAAAGAGGGAATATCAGGATTGAAGAGCTGAGGAAAGGAGCGAAATGGCAACAGAATTAAGAGAAATGCTAACCGATAATGACCTTTCTAGGATGCGAATAGCTTTAGAGGAGCGAATTGTATCACTCTTAAGGAAGTTTAGAGCGTGGACACCCGAGATAAAAGCAACCTTGGAAAGCTATGACAAAATAGGCGGTTACTGGACAGAGGAAAACTTTGAAGATTTTGCAAGGGGGAAATGATGACTTGTGCGAATTGCGGGTTAAGATTTGACGAAACTGACCAGAACTTATCGGAACAGAAATTCGGGCAATGTCCCGGGTGTGGTTCTGAGGATATTAAAGAAGAGAAAGGAGGAATCATGCAAACAGTAGAAGCAAGAACGGAAAATGAAGTCACCACACTTGAGCAGAATCAATCAAGTCTATTAGGCTGGATGACAGGTGTGGTTGTTACCACTAATGTAGAACAAAAAAACGCTGAGGACTTGCTGATTCACGCCAGACAATCTCTGAGGGAAATTGAATCCAAGCGCAAGGATTTATTGCAACCGGTCAATGAAACCAGAGAGCGGATAAATAACCTGTTTAAGCCCTTAACCGATAGGCTTAATATGGGCATCCATATTGTCAATGAGGCTTTGCAGAACTATCATGCCCAGCAAGCCAGAGAAGCAGAGGAGCTAAGGATGATAGCTCTCGCTGAACAAGCGGCGAAGATTGAAGAGGCTAAAGAAACAGGAGAAGTTGTTGAGATTACCCCGGCAGATGAAGTCCCTGAGGCACCACGCAAAACCAGCCAAGCCCATCTTGGCAGCGTTACTTATCGAGACGACTTTGAGGTAATCATTGTGAATCCCCTTTTAGTGCCTCGCGAACTATGTGATCCGAATATCAGTCGTATTCGAGCCAGGGTTAAATCTGGAGTCACAGAAATACCAGGTGTTCTCATTACCAAGAAATACATTACAGCCGCCAAAGGAGGTAAATAATGAGTGACGGAGAAAGCCTAACAGCACTAACATTACCCGATGAAGATCAGTTCAGACATGATATGCAGGCGATAAATCGCTTTCAGCAGATAGTCCGTTCAACTATGATTGTGGATCTGGACTATGGCATCATCCCGGGTACACAGAAGCCTACCTTACTGAAGCCTGGCGCGGAGAAGATAGCTAAACTCCTCGGGCTCTCGGACCAGTATGAGATTTTGGACAAGTCTGAGGACTGGCATCAGCCCTTATTCCGCTACCTGATTAAGTGCAGGTTAATTCACCTAGCTACTGGCTCGATCATATCAGAGGGCCTTGGTGAGTGCAATAGCATGGAGGGCAAATACAGGTGGAGAGAATCTAAGCGGAAGTGCCCGATATGCGGTGTTGAGGCAATCATTAAGGGGAAAGAGCAATACGGTGGAGGCTGGATATGCTTCAAGAAAACTGGTGGTTGCGGGGCTAAGTGGGAGGATGGGGAGCCGGAGATTGAAGAGCAGACAATCGGTAGGGTTGAGAACGATGATATTTATTCTCAGGTCAATACTATTCTCAAGATGGCCAAGAAGAGAGCCTTGGTGGATGCTGCGCTATCGGCTGGCAGACTGTCAGACATCTTCACTCAGGACATGGAAGATACTGGTCATACAGGAATAAAAAAGCCACTAGACGAAGAAAAAAAGCAAGGCCCTGGCGAACCCGAAGTAACTGAACCCGAGACAGACTTGGCCGGCTTGATTCTCAGGAATCCCGGTGAGTTCTACACGGCCTGCTTGGAACACTTTAAGTTATCAAAAAGCAAGGTTGATGCTGAGATTGCCGAATACGATATAACCAAGGTTGACCAGCGAAAGAGGGCATGGGAGACAATAATAGCCATATATGGGGCGAGATAATGACTACTAACTTTACTCCTTTCCTTGTTGTAGGTGGCGGGGGTTCAACCACTCCCCCGCTACCGAATAGAACGTTAAGAATTGAATAATTCCAGCCACAAAGGAGATAAATAAAATGATGGGAAAAACTGAAATGTATGCTTACACGGCAGGAATTCTAGATGGGGAGGGATGTATATATTTGCATCCACCTAACAAAACAATGAAGGCTATGTATTTAATGGTTAGTGTTGCTAATACCAGTGCTTGGCTTTGTGAATGGCTAAAAGTTCAATATGGAGGGCGTGTTTATAATAAACCCCGTGCAAAAGCAACGCACAGCAAATGCTATCAATGGGAAATATATTCTAGGCAGGCAGGGGAATTCTTAAACCTCATTTTCCCTTACCTGAGTCTAAAGCGACCTCAAGCAGAACTAGCTATTAAATTCCAAGAGGCTAGACGTTATGGGCGTAGATTGAGTGATGAGGAGAAGGCTGTGCAAGAAGCACAGAAAATCCTTATATCGCACCTTAATAATTAAATAGGGTAAAGCCAGCCACCGATAGGGAGTTGCCAGATTAGGTGTTAACCGAAAGGGCAGAAAACCTATCTAAGCCTGAAGTGAAGTGAATTTAGCTTCAGGAACTGCACTAAGCGACAGGGGACAGGCAGCGTGAGTAGTAGTCTATATGAAAAATGAACTGTCTCTACTGGCTGGACAACACTGGAGCCAGTGATACACGAAGATAACCGAAAGGTGAAAGTGGACAGGCTCTAGTAAAGCCTTCGCTGAGGGAACTCTGGAAAAGAGTTGAAGTGGTGAGCTGATGGTAACTAGAACCGCTTTGGGTGTGCAAGAAAAGCCGATGGTGGAGCGTCCATTGTAGGCGAAGGCAAACTGGCAGGGTGCAGTAGTAACGAGAGGAGACTACTTAGTGGCGAGACAATTACTAAGCTCACCAGCCCTGCCAGAAGATAGATATTTCTGAAAGAATGTCGGAGGTAAATTATGACACCAGAAGAAGCCATTGAATCATTAAAAGATGACCTTATGGATAATCCACTTATGCCTGGCTGTAGGCTTGAAAAGGCTAAGAAGCTAGGCATCGAAGCCCTGAAACGTGAGAAGGCTCACCGAGAGCGTTATTCTATGAGAGACCCTGAATTACTACCAGGCGAGACCGAGGAGTAGCTGACATTCCTTTGAGAATTGATAAGTAGGAGGGTGAAATGAACAGAGCAACATCACCAACAGGCTGGGTAAGAAACCCAGTAATGAAATCGCCTGGATTAGACCCAATACAGGCAAGCAGTTATGAATTAGGATGGACATATAATCCCATGTCAGGCTGCAAGAATCACACGCCAGAGGGCTTATGCCTGGGTGGGCTATTTCCCTGCTATGCCTGCAAGCTGGCGAATGGGAGATTGAAGCCTTTATATTTGGCGAATCCTAATGTGCCACCGATAATTACCAAAGAACCTCTGAGGCTTATACAAGCGGGGGAATTGCAGACACGATTATTAGACCCCTTCTATCCCCGCTTTTGGCAAAGTAGGATTAGGAGGGAGAACTTCGGAGCTTGCACAGGGGGGGCAGAGCCGAAGGGCATTTTTGTCTGTGATATGGGAGACTTATTCGGACAAGGAATACCCGAAGAATGGACACGAAGAGTATTAAATCATATTGGTATGTCTTGGTATAGAGAACACCGCTTCTACCTTCTCACGAAGCAGGCACAGAACCTAATCAATTTCAGCCCCTTCCCTGAGAACTGCTGGGTAGGAGTGACGGCTACGAGCCAGCAAGCATTTCTCGATGCTATCTATGCCTTAGTCCATATTAAAGCCACAGTTAGATATATCAGTTTTGAACCCTTGCTGGCTGAGATACCGATGACGCCAGAACAATTAAAAGCTAGTTGTAACTGGCTCATCATCGGGGCTTGCACTGGCACAAAGGCGGAAATGACTGAACTTGTGCGGAAGTATCCTGAATTGATGCTAATGCCCTTTGGGAACAAATGGACTGCCCAGCCTCCGATTTCTTGGCTAAGAGAGATTATCGAGGCTGCGGACAAGGCGGGAGTAAAGGTGTTTTTGAAGGATAACTTAGAGCCACTATGGACATTGGAAAACCGCAAAGAGCCATTCTTTAAGTTTAGCCGTGTATCACCTGGAGCTACTGAAGTGGGGAAATTAAGGCAGGAGATGCCAATAGAACAATGACTTGTAAAGAGTGTAATAGCGAGCTGAAAGAGTTTAACTTCCCGAATTACATTGTTTATGCCTGCATCAACTGGCGATGTAATTTACACAGGGAGCGTCAGGGATGTATAAGGGTGGCTCCATTACCTGTGCCAAAGGAAAAGAAATCACACCCAAGCGTACCATCATATCTACGATCTAATATTGAGAAAGAGCTTGCAAGGAAACATCGGAATTACCGGCTTTTAGTAGATGCTGGCGTATCCCCCAAAGTAGCTTGCAGGAATATGAGCGATAAGAGGACGCGGGAGATCCTGGAGAAGGTATGAAGTTTTACCAAGAGCCAAGCGCAACAGTCTATCAAGGACACGCTATTGATGTTCTGAGGGAATTGTCCCCTGAGAGCGTGGACTGCTGCATAAATAGCCCGCCATATTGGGGCTTACGAACCTACAAAACAGAGCCTCAGATTTGGGATAGTAAAGATGGGTGTCAGCATGAGTGGGGGAAGGAATCAATTAAGAACTTTAGTCCGCAGCGGGATAACAGCGGTGGGCTTGTACTCAATGCAATAGATACAAGAGGTCAGCAATCATTTACCGGTGGGACAACCGCTAAAGCGTCCCAAGGCAACTTCTGCCTTCACTGCGGAGCCTGGCGAGGGGAACTAGGCTTAGAACCCACAATAGAACTCTACATATCCCACTTAATACAAATCTTCAATGAGGTGCGAAGGGTATTAAAGCCAACTGGTAGCTGTTGGGTCAACATTGACGACTCCTATAATTCCTCGACAATCTTCAATAAATATGCTATAATTAGGAAAGATATTACGAATGAGGAACTAAAATATGTCAAACTGGAATTATGGCGATACCTGTATCAAGTGTGGGCAAAAGACCGAGAAGAAGCGGGCAAGGGGAATGTGCAAGAGGTGTTACCACAGAGATTACCTGGAGAAGCATCGGGAAAAATATTCAGATTACGGGAAGACCTATTACCAGAAGAACAGGAAACAGCTATTAACCCAGCAAGCAATAAAGCAGCACCAATTAAAGGACGAAGTGCTAACGAAATTGGGTGGCAAATGTGCTTGTTGTGGGGAATTCAGAAGGGAATTCTTAACTTTAGACCACATCAAGGGTGGGGGCAGGAGAGAATACCTAAGAGCTACGGGACCGGTGCAGATATACAGGAATGTGAAGAAGGAAGGATTCCCGAAGGACAAGTATCGAGTTCTTTGCTGGAATTGCAACGCTGCTTTGGGGATTTGGGGATATTGCCCTCATTCCAAGTTAAAAAGTCCTGTATTCCAAAAACCATTACCAAACACTTTCAATCAGAAGACCTAGTTCCTGCCAAATCCCTCTGCTTAATCCCCTCTCGTTTTGCTCTGGCTATGGTAGAACAAGGCTGGATATTAAGGAACGACATCGTGTGGAACAAGCCAAACCCTATGCCAGAATCAGTTAAGGATAGATTCACAGGCTCTTGGGAACATCTGTTTTTCTTTGTTAAGAGTAAAAGATATTGGTTCGAGCAGCAGTTTGAGCCAAGCGAATTGTCTGGTAATTGGAACGAGCCAGATGCCAAATATCTTCACAAGGTCAGCGGAGATGGCGAAACCTCTTTAGAGAAGGGATTTAATAGAGTAGGTCAAGTTGGTCTAGGTCGCAACAAGCGTGATGTCTGGGTGATAAATACCGAGGCATCGCCTAGTCATGGTGAGATAAGAAACTTTGCCACCTTCCCTGAGAAGCTATGTGAAGTCCCGATATTAGCGGGCTGTCCCTCTATGATTTGTAAGAAGTGCGGGAAGGCTAGGGAGAAGATTTATAAGGTCGTAGGGAAACAGGTTACAGAAGCCATGAGAATAGCAGGGTGCAATGAGCAGGCGGACTATGAGGGACAAGACATGGCAGATTATAAAGCAGGGTTAGCGCAAAGCCCATCAGATAGTAAAAGGCGCATATTGGAAAGTATGAGTGAGATTAAGGAGTTTACTTATACCGACTGTGGCTGTAACGCGGGCTTTGAATCGGGAGTAGTATTAGACCCCTTTGCTGGAAGCGGGACTACCGGGCTTGTGGCAAAGAAACTAGGCAGGAGGTACATCGGGATAGACATATCGCCGCAGTATTGCAAAATGCACGCTAAAAGATTACAGAGTGTGCCCCTATCTATGGAGTTAGCATGAGAGGTAATAATGGCTAATCCTCAATTAGGAGATGGCTACACCGAGATAGCTAATAAAGGAGGCAACTATGAAAAAGTTTAGCCCTGGCACAAGTGTTAAGAGTGATTACTGCTATATATGCGATTGTTGCGAAGTGGATGATGGTCGCTCAGTTCTAATATGGGAGAATCTCCCGGGGAGACGTGGCCATTTTGCTCTATGCTTGGGGTGTGTAGGTAAATTATATTGCGATTATATGCGCGATGATATAGATACGGTGGAGCATAAACTCATTGTTGTTAATCGTATTGCTGTATCGGAATCTTTGCGGAATCAGGTATTTGAGAGGGATGGCTACAAGTGTGTGAAATGTGGAGCGATAGACAATCTTCAACTTGACCATATTGTGCCATTCAGTAGAGGCGGGAAAACAGAACTAAATAATCTGGAAACGCTATGCAAAACCTGCAATCTCAAAAAGGGAACGAGGTATGGCTAGACCACAGAAGGATATAGTCGACTACTTCCCACATGACGCCAACGCCAGCGGCGGCGACACTCTGACGATCCTTGAGGGGCAATGGGGCAATGACGGCTATGTGTTCTGGTTCAAGCTCTTGGAACGCCTGGCCTCTACCGATGGGCACTTTATTGACTGCAAGAACTCAAAGAAGTGGCAACTCCTTCTGGCCAGGGCGCGGGTCGATGAGAATACTGGTGTAGAAATGATGAAACTACTTGTAGAAATGGGCTCAATCGACAAACAGCTATGGGAATGGGACAAGATAGTTTGGAGTCAAAACCTCGTCGACAATGTGGCCGAGGTCTACCGAAACCGGCGTCGGGAGCTCCCCCAAAAACCCGTTTCTACAGGGCTTAAACTTATAACTACAGGAAATAATCCCGAAACTACAACCGATAATCCACAAACTAAAGTAAAGGAAACTAAAGTAAAGGAAACTAAAGAAGAAAGTGTTGTTGATGAAATAATAATAACTAAAGAATCAGTTTTAGATGTTTTCAAAGAAGAGATTGCAGGAATCCGTGAAGAAGAATCTCTCAGTGAATATGTCGAGAGAGATGTAGAAGATGCAATTAGGAGATTTACTGCGCCCTGGGTGATTGACGCTATCCGGGAGGGAGTAAGGCGGAAGGCAAGGAGCTGGAGATACATCACTACGATCTTAAGTAACTGGAAGCGATTTGGGAAGGATACTAAGAACAAAGGCAGCCCTAAAAACCAGGACCCGGACAAGTATATCAAGGGCAAATATGGGCACCTGGTAAAGAGATGAAACACGATTTTAAGCGACAAAAGGAGGAAAAGAATGAAAGCCAAAGATATTGTGATGAGTAGGGAGAGAATACAGCAAATGGGACGAACAACTTGTGATGGTTCTATGATAGGTCTTTCTAGGACAATAGCTGAAGCCCAAGCAGAAATCTCGTTCCATCTTGGGGAGAAAGTAGGAAGGAAAGAAGTGGTGGATTGGCTATTGAATGACGAGGCTATAGCTAATTATTACTATGATAGTCGCAAGGGTAAAGTCCAGCATTTTGTTATTGATAATGGGAGATGGCAATCCCAGCTCAAGGAATGGGGCATAAAGGAGGGACAATGAACAAGCCAGATGTATTGAGTGACAGGGAAATAGGCGACTTGCTGGACTTGAATAATGAATACCAATATCCTTGTTCAGATGGTAGTGAGATATTCACTGTTGATTGTCGCCCAGTAGCCCAAGCCCAGTATGATGCCCTTGTAGCTTATTATGAGCCTAGAATAGAGTTATTAAACTCAATGCTTGCTGATAAAGATGTGGCTATAACTGATTTAAAGAGCTTATTGGATATGGCTAAGCAGGCAAAGGAAAGCGTTGCGGAAGAGATATTTAATCGCTGGCAAGGTGAACTTGAAGCATTATGGGAGAGGATTTATAAGGACTTCGTAAACACCTAAAGGGATAACTTTAATGGTAAGGAGAAGATGAAATGACAGTTAAGGATAGAGAGTTCATTAAGTTTCTCATTATGGTGGCTATTGGGATTGCTGGTTTTATCTCTTTTCTTTTATGGATAACAGGAGGGCTTTAGGAAGGTTGAGTTATAAGAGCCTATGGAGCTAGCATGAAGCTAAGGACAACAGACAAAAAGTTTTCAGAATACATACGGACCAGGGATGGCTGGGAGTGCCTGGCTTGCATAGCGGAAAGGGGTGGTAGCAAGGATTACCACTTCAGTTCACAAGGCCTGGAGTGCAGCCACTATTGGGGACGCGGGCATGAAAACACTCGCTTCGACCCTGAAAACTGCATAGCACTTTGCACCTATCATCATCGGTTTGCCTGGGGACACGGAGATGGCAGACAGGCATATACCGGCTTTATGAAGCAAAGGTTAGGGGAAAGAGGCTTTGACCTGCTCGATGTCCGGGCACACACCTACAAGAAAAGAGATGATAAGTTAGATGCAATAGTGATTAAGGAGCTATTAAAGCAGGAGACAGCAGGAGCGTTGATTGAATAAGGTCACAATTTGTGATGTTAAATAAGGAGGGATAGTGAGTAGATACAATTCTTCTGGTGCTACCGATTTTGGTTATAGGCGTCTTGGCTGTGGTGATTATGAGATTTCTTGGGTTATAGATTTCTATTACCCTGATAGCCGACTTAGATTTCCCCGAACAATAAGGCGAATTACTGATGTGAAAGGAGCTAAGCGGTTTTGCAAAAAACATAATCTTGTATTTAAGGAGGTATAAATGAGAGAAAAGATAGCAGAAATATTTGTTGGGGATTTTACTGGAGAAGAGAAGGAATTAGTTTGGGATTCCTGTTTAGAAGACGCTGACAGTGTCCTCACCCTAATGACCGAGGAGATAGAGAAGGTGGCGAATCCTGCCTACAAAGAGAGTTTGCTTGATGATAAATCGCATGAGTCCAGCCGGCTATTTACGATAGGCTTTGAAGATTGTCGCCAGAAGATTCTCTCCCGGCTTCGTTCAAAAGAATAGGAGGTATAGATGGCTAAAACATTAGGAGACATAAAGAGAATTCGTGAGATAGCCTCTCGGTTAAAGGAACTTGGGATACCCCAAAAGACAATAGGCAGAATACGCAGGTGGGCTACAAAAGAGGAAAAGCGAATTCTTGCAGAAACTCGTATAAGCAATGATTAACGGCGTGGAGCTCATAGAATGTAAACTGACTCCCTTGCAGGCAGCGCTCATTGCCTGGGGGCGAGAAAACCCCTATGGGCGTATTACGGTAGTCTTCCAAGACGGTGTGCCAGTGCAAGGTTTAGTTCCAACGGATGACGGTGCTGGCACTCAAATGATACTCTTTGATAAGATAGCACGGAGGGCAGGATTGCTGAAATAGGAGGGATATGGACAATTCAGAAACTTATATCAAGATGTGCGAGAAGGCAGAGGAGATACAGGCTCGAAGAAGACTAAAAGAGGGTGATATTATTGCTTGGCGGCATAATCCGAGTAATAAGAATAGCAAGAATTTTTATTTAACTTGGTCAGAATACACAATTGAAGCCATTACAGCTTTTAATGCAAATAAGAGGGTAAAACAGTTAAGGGAAGCTGATTTGAGCCAAGTTATGGCGGGATTTATGTATCCCCATCTTGAAATAACTTGGCTACCACGCCAAGACGAGTTACAGGAGATGATTCAAAGAAGTGATGAATATGCACGACCTTTTGTGGCTAGATTTGCTAAATGGGTGCATGATGAAATTGATTATGTGCTCATGCAATCCCTAAAATCAATGGAGCAACTATGGCTTGCCTTCGTGATGAAGGAACGCTACTTGAAGATTTGGAACGGAGAAGAATGGGTTAAGGTATGAACATCACTGTTTTAGATTTTATGAACTATCTTGCCTCAAGGGGCAAACCAGTATCAGGGCTGGCAATGATAGCTCTTCAAAACGGATGGACGGGCAGAACAATTATTATGACTGAGGAGACTCACAAAGACGATGAGCTTTATCAAATGATTAAGCTAGAGAAGTACCGCTGGCGACATACCAGGAAGAAACGGCTTAATTTTGCTATGGGGCGGATAGTAGATTTGGAGTAGATTTAAGGAGGCGATATGGCTAAGAAAACATGGAGACCTGAAGGCTGGCAGAATCCTCATACTGGCTTTTACCCAACATCTGAAACCTTTGAGGAAGGTGCGGATGCAATGCTTGAGGCAATTTGGCGTGAGGGAATCTGTCAGCAGCTACAGAAGGGGCAGATTGGTGCAATAGATTTTGGGAAGCTCAAAACCAAAATGAAACCTCAAGATGTTAGAACCCTGTTGGGTATGTGATGATAATTGATGATGCTTGAAGTAACATAGCTTAAACGCTGACCTGGGAAACAGGAGGCGAGCTTTACCGGGGAAACCTGGGGCTCGCCTCTTTTTTATTACGAAGATGTATTTGTGGAACTGTATAACTAAAGAGAACCAAGAGAGAATCGCTAAGCGGTATAAGGAGCGGTTCGGTATAGAGCTTGTTCCCCCGACTAAGGACAAGCGGGCTATTCGCTGTGAAACTAAAATTGAGTCATTAGAGGAGATAGACAAGCTCATGCGCAAAGTTCCTGGGAGTGAGATTTGAAGCCTTATTATCAAGACAAGTGGGTAAAGATATATCACGGGGATTGCAGGGAAATATTGCCCCAGTTAGACGTGAAGGTGGATTTAGTATTGACTGACCCGCCTTATGGGATAGGGCTAGAGCTAGACTGGCTAAATAATGTCAACAATAAACGAATTGGCTGCAAAAGCATAGATAGGATTACCAATGATGATGGCTCACTTGATTTGGCTTGGCTATTTACCTATCCCCGTTGGCTAGTCTTTGGGTTCCCCTATATCTCTAATGCTAACGCAACTGGCTGGTTAGTTTGGGATAAGCAGCCAGGATTGGAAATAGACAGGACAATAATGACACCAGTTGAAATGGCAAGCACAAACATCTGGAATGGCTTTAGATTGGTGAGGGCTATGTGGGCTGGCTATATGCGTGACAACGGGGAGTGTCGCTTCCCTCACCCAACGCAAAAACCGATGAAGGTAATAGACTATTGTATAAATGCCAATGAGCAATACGTGAGGTTGCAAGGCATATCTCGCTATTTAACTGGTGAGTTCGTTAAAGCTGGTATCAGAAACATAGAGATAGCTCGATTATTCCCTTCGAGGACTGGTGGACTTACTGGTTGTGTAAGTAATTGGTTGCTGGGTTTCAATGTACCGACAAGGGAGGAATACGCCAGAATCACAGAATATGTGGCTGGTAGGTGTTCGCTTTGTCAATACGATGAGTTGACTAGTCATAGCATAAATGACGGACTTATCCTTGACCCCTTTCTTGGTTCAGGGACGACCTGTTACTGTGCCAAGAAGTTAAACCGATACTCGATAGGCATAGAAATAGAAGAGAAATACTGTGAGATAGCAGCCAAGCGGTGCTGTCAAGAAGTTATGGAGCTAGTATGAGCGGAGACTGCCGAGCCTGCAAGGATTACAGGGAGTGCATAGGTAAAGAGTGGTTTCATTATGGGCAAATTAGATGGTGCCCTTATCAGGTTCTGTGGATCATCATGAACGCTTCGATTCTTCGGGATGGGCGCTGGCCGCAAGATCCGGACAGGACAGACAGCAATCTTGGGCAAAGAAGCATTAAGACCGAAGCCTCTTTTGTGAAGCCAGAAATCATACTAGCAGAAGTGGAACAAAGAATGGAAAGAACAGGCACTCAGGGCGAACTCCTTGTAACACAAGTAGAGGATGGGAGAATGCTGACTAACCTGAGCCCCGGAGCCAGGGAAGTCTTGATGTATGTCAAGGGATTCAGGCGAAAAAGGATAGGTTTCAAAAAGTGGCTCAGAGAAGTCTATTACCGCTCAAAAAGTGGCGAAAAACGCCAGTTAGCGAGGGTAATTTGACAAATTTTATTCGCTGTGGTATCTTGACAATGGGCATATTGCTATGCCCAAAATAGCTCGCCCACCAAGTGTGGAAGGAGTACTGAAGCCGTCAGAAATGGCCTAATCTTGGCGGCTTTTGCATTTAAGGGCGTTTATTAATGCCTCCCTTTTAATTGGCATTAGGCCAGCCATCCATAATATACGCCTAATGCGCATATGGCAAGCTCTACAAACCCATATACCATCTTTAGTATTTGAATCATCCCAATGATGGTATTGTAATGAATCAACTTGCTTACCACAATACGAGCAAATAGAGTTTTGTGGATAAGGAGATTTAATTATGCCATATATGCTTTTCTTTTTAGAATGTGCCCCATAACGGATTGCATGAGTGCGGCGATATTCCTTTACTCTAGCGATTATTGTTTCCTTGTTTTTGAGATAGTATTCTGCATTGGATTCCTTTCTAGTCATATCCAAATTATAACATATTACTGAAGCCATTACAAATATAGTAGCGGCTTTTGCTTTGAGGGGCTTGTCCCTGGTAACCCCGGGGGAATCGCCTCTCGCTCTATTTCAGGAGGCTAAATGGACGATATTTTAATTGAAGTAGATTACGAATACTCCCCTGAGTGGGAGAATTTTACTGGTGATTAAGCTAGCTTAGAAAAGGAAGGTGAAACATGAGTGATTGGAAAACGATAGTATCAATTATTAGTCTGGGAGTTTGTTTTCTTTTATCACCGCTATTATTCCCCAGCAATCCAGAAATATCCGAAAAGCTGATGTATGCCCTGTTTGCCGTAGTGGGTTTGCCTGCTGTGTCAACAGGAATAAACATACTGCGAGGTAAACAATGAAGATAATTCGTAAAACCGTAAGAGCTGGAGCTAATTCGGCAGAAATTATAACGGCCTATCAGCAAGCCTTTAATATGTCATGGTGGCAGTCCTTATTGGCTATGTTTCAGGGTGTATTCAAGCTGGCGGACCAGAGCTATGATGAAGCTGATGAGGCTATTATTCTGTCTATTTTAGACAAGGACGAGACAGACTTAGAGAAATATAGGGCAGAACAGTTTGATTGCGATGACTTCGCCTTTCGACTGATGGGTGTATTCCATCAGGACTTGAGGACGGCAGCTATGCCTATCTTTATTACTTGGGTAGGTATGCCTGATGGATATGGCCATGCTGTCTTGAGCTACTACAAAGACGGCCAAGTGAAGATTATCGAGCCCCAAAATGATGATGTCTATTCCGTTCCTGGGGAGTGGAGCTTGCTGCTCCTGTGCGGGTAACATGAAAGCGATTTTAGCCAAGCTCTTATTCTGTGATGTCTATGACCTTGATAATGTGGTCCTGCATATACCGGTAGGGGTTATCAATACTCTTTTGTGCCTAGTCTCTGGCTGGATTGCGTTAGTCTTTGGGCTGGGCTTTATCACTTATGAGGTAGTTCAGTTGGTCAAAGGGAAAATCCCCGAAGATAAGGCATACCCGGACATTCAAGGTTGGCTGTGGGGGATTGCATTAACAGGAATAATAATCTTGATTATTGGGGGAATAAATGGAATTTAACGGTAACTTTACATGGACTGAGGATTCAACAACTTTAGAGGAGTAGTATGGCAAATCAACTTACGCAAAAGCAGGAAACATTCTGCGTAAAATACTTTGAACTCGGCAATGCTAGTGAGGCTGCGAGAATAGCTGGCTACTCACCAAAATGGGCTGGTGTAAACACTTGTCAGATATTAAGAAGGCCTTCTATCCAGGCACGGATTAAAGAGCTTCGAGAAAAGGAAGGTCAGACACGCCAGGATATTGGGATGGAAGCGGTTATGAGCGTTATAGAGCGCCAACAGAAGTTGTCTATCATTGGTCGAGCTGACCTGACGAAATTCATTGATGGCGAAGGCAACATAGACACCGAAAAGGAAAACACGGAAGCTATTGCTGAAATATCCGTAAAGGATTGGCGGGGTGTTAAAGGCGGAGTAGCAAGCTCAAGGACAAAGACAATCAAACTACATAGTTCAATTCAGGCCATAGACCTCTTGAACAAGATGGACAAGCTCTACTCTGATGGATACCAAGATAACAGGGTAGTCAACAGGACAGTCAACATTTATGTGGTTGATCAGGAGACAAAGGATTTAATTGAACACGTTGGGGACAGGACAGAGGTATTGGTTAATGGACGTAAAGACGACAAAGGTATTCAAGACCATTCTACAAGCGTGGACAGGCGGGAAGAGACGGGTTAAACTTGAGGGCGGAACCTGGAGCAGCAAGACTTATTCGGCTTTACAGGCACTCCAGATTATAGCTGAGCAGTCTAAAACTCAATTAGACATCTCCATAGTCTCTGAATCCCTGCCTCACCTGAAGCAAGGTTGCATCAGGGACTTTTTTAATATCCTGGACGAAGAGAGAGAAACAAGCCCTTACTACAATAAGACTGACCACATCTATCGCCGACCTGATTGGAATGGTGTGTTTCAATTCTTCAGTGCCGATGATGACAGTAAGGTGCGAGGACCGCGCCGGCATATCTTATTCATCAATGAGGCCAATAACATTCCCTGGGAGACAGCCAGGGCTTTAGACATTAGAACTGAGTTGTTCACTATCATGGACTGGAACCCGGTGGGTGAGTTCTGGGCACATGAGGAGTGGACAGAAGATAACAACGCCTATGACCACTCGACTTATCTCGATGCGATAGATGTTATCCCAGAGACTAAAGTAACTGACATAGAGTCATACCGGGATAAGGACCCTAACTGGTGGAACATCTACGGGCTGGGATTGATAGGCAAGATAGAGGGCTTGGTTTATCCACACTTCGAACAGGTAGATGGCTTACCGATGGGCGAGGTTTTCTATGGGCTGGACTTCGGCTTTTCAGCCGATCCCACAGTGTTAGTTAAGAATGTCATACTCGGGGATAAACTCTACTCTGAAGAGATATTCTATGACAGGTCAGGATTAACCAATGACCAGATAGCAAGGAAACTAAGCCTGGCCGGTGTCAAGAAAGAGCCTATCTACCCGGATCCTAGCGAACCAAAGAGTGCTGAAGAAATAAGAAAGCTTGGGTTCAATGTCATTGAGGCGGTCAAGGGCAAGGGGAGTGTGGAGTATGGCATACAGAAGGTCAATCAGTATTATCAGTTCTGGACTAAAGAAAGCCTGAACTGCATTAAAGAGCAGAGGAACTTCCGGTATCTGAAAGATAAGACTACCGGGTTATTAACCGATAAAACTTCCCATGTCTGGTCCCACGGTATGGATGGCAGGAGATACGCTGTGGCCAGCCATGAACTTACAGGCGTATCTAACAAAACACCAGTTTGGAAATACCGCTAGGAGGGCAATATGGGCATTTTAGAGTATCTGGATTGGGGCGTAGCAGCAGTTTTCGCTGTTTGCATGTTCCTAGTCTATAGGCGTGTCTGTAACCAAATGCGAGAAGATAGGAAGTATATGGAAGATCGCCTCACCAGTGTTATTGAAACCTACCATAATGATTCCCACGAACAAACCGAAGCCAAGGTAAAGAACACTCAAGTGCTAACAGAGCTAATCATTTGGCTAAAAGCTAGGAATGGGCACAGCTAGGAGTAACTATGTCAGACGAAAACAGAGAAGAATATAAGCTAGTCCAGAGCGAGCTAAAGGATATGAAGCCCGTCACTGATCGCATGGATGGGGACGAGAAACTTTACCTGCTCAAACCCTACAAGATGAGGAATCTGGACGATACCGCCGATGAAAAAGATGTAGCTAATGTTACCCTGAATGACCCCCTGCTATACGCTAAGAAGGCGATCGCTATTACCGGTAGTTACAAGAGGCAAACAGTCATTAAGGGCAAGGACCTGACCGATAAGCAAACAACTAAGATTGAGAAATTTCTGGACGATATTTTCTACATGGTGAACGAGTATCTTCCAAAGCGGGATATTACCAGTTTAGACGCTTTTATCAATGAGCAAGCCTGTATTCGAGGGCGAATAGGAGCTCGTTCATGTTTGAAGCTAGACGGGCAAGACAGCATAATTCCCGATGTTGTGCCTGTAGATACGAGATGGCTTCCCTACGACACTGACATTAACGGCATGATGTGGGGCGCTCCTATTTGTAGCCGTTCAAAGGCACAGATTGAGCGGGAATATCCAGACATTGGAATCAAGTTGAAGGATACCGGGAACCAGGTTATTGACTTCTGGAACACTACTAATGAGCTGGTATTCATTGAAAAGAAGTGCATAGAGAGTGGGAACACTTACGGATACCCACCTTTTGTTATTGCCAAGTGTCCGATTGGGTGCATGTTCAATACGGAAGATGCCCAGGAGCATGACGGTGAGAGTATCTTCTGGCCTGATCGTGATTTATGGAAAGAGAAAAATGAGACTACCACTATTCTAAAAACACTGAGCAGAAAGGCACTGAAGGGGGGATTGGAACTTCAGGTAACCGATCCTACCCAAGCCAAGAAGCCAGAGGAGTCACCCTTTCAAGAAGATGTGGTAATACCCGTAGAAAAAGATGGAGGTTTCAGACAATTACCAGTCAACGACATTAAGAGTGCTACCAGGCTGCTCTACTCGATAATAGAGACTTGCTTGCAGAGAGGGGAACTGACACCCTTAGACTATGGGACTCTGGCCTTCCCTTTGTCCTCAGTGGCCATACTAAACCTTATTGCTGCGCGCAATGACATCTTCGCTCCGATACTGTCCATGATTGCCTCATTCTACCAGACTCTTTCGAGGATGATTATTGACCAGTGTGTGCAATTCAACCAGACGATAAAGCTAGGACGGCCAGGGGGCTACAATACATACAGCCCAAGTGATTTTGCTGGTGAGTTTTCTATTACCTATCAATTCCACCTGTTATCAAAGGAACAAACGGCGGCCGACGCTACGTTGGCTAAGGCTTTGCGCGGGGTAGTATCCGATGATTATATTCTGCGAGAAGTTCTCAAGGTGCAGAACCCCGATGGCATGAAGTTTGAGCTTCAATCACAACAAGCCGAAAACACAGATGAGGTTTTATTCCTCTTCAATAGGGGACTTAGCTTCTTGCGTCAAGCAGAAGACAAGACTGGGATTGAGCGGGAGATAATGGAACTTGAAGCTAAGACCTTGATGCAACGAATTAAGACCATCTTGAGACAAAGGCAGACACTAGGACAGTTAAGCCCGGTAGAAGGCAAGAGGGAGGAGCCAAAGCAAGAAGACCTGTTGCCTCTTTTAGAGAAGGGTGGAGGTGGGGCTAAGGGAACACCAAGAGTGCCAGCCGAGGAGACTGAGACATGACAACTAAATATGGCATTAAGGAATATCTGAAGGAATATAGGGAGGCGTTGGAACAAAAGCCAGAACAGGCTAAACCACAAGGAAAGCCCAATCTTATCCAAATGATGCGGGCAAAGAAGGAGCAAGGTAAGACCGAATGGCCATTAACTTAGACACCAAGAGCTTACTTCAGCAATACGGGCAAGCTAAGCAGACAGAGATAGAGCGATTATTGACTCAATATGGGACTTCCCTCAAGGAAACGAGGGAAATGTATCCTCAGTTGACAGGTGCCATTGAGCAACGAAGGCTGGCGACTACCTTCCCTACTCAGGAACTATTTTTCACACCGACTGAGGCTGCCCAGATGGGATTGTCTCTTCAGGAAGGCTGGATGCTGAAGATGACCCCGAAGGGTGAAGATTACTCCATGAGTTTCATCACCCCTCAGAAGTGGGAGATTACGGAGGGCGGAGCTTATATCTCGCCTGAAGGGGCACAGTATAGCCAGGCTGACTTAGAGGCACTTCTGAGTGTGCCGACTGGTGGCCTGGAGACTACAGCGAGGGCATTAAACATAGAGGACTTGACCGAAGAGGGACAGTCTCTATATCAGGAGTATCAGGCCGGCGGTGGAGAGCTTGGTGTTGGAGATTGGATAGACCTCAGAGAGAGACAGCAGCTTGAGACTGAAGAGGTATTTGGTAGGGTATTCCCAGAACAAGATATTGATGAAGTTTTAGATTATATGCGAGAGGATCCTGAAGGCTTCCTTACTGATATACGGGAGATTGGGCCGACTGAGGATATGGTGGCTCTACTTAAATCTCTTGAATTTGAGGATAAAGAGGGCAATGTTCGGCATTATACCGATGAAGAGATAGCAATGCTCCTTGAGGGCATAGCGGGTGTAGAGTGGACAACGCCTGAAAAGATGGGTATGCCAGAACCCTCACTCATGGACACAGGATGGGTGCGTTCTCACCGATTCTTTATTACACCGGTGCGGACGGAACAACAGCTTATTGTGCTGGACACAATTCACAGGGGATTGCTCGAAAGCGAGTTCATCCCCGATTATCAGAAGGAAATAATTGAAGGCACAGGTGAAGTCCCGTCTATCTATTTGAGATTAACACCGGAGGAACTAGAGCAAATAGGTATTACCTTAGACCCGTTCAATGCGGAGTATCTCAGGGAACTCCAGGCAAATGAAACCAAATATGCCTATTGGGAGTCACTCCTAGAGGAGACGGCACCACCTTCCAGTTTTGGTGCTCAATTCATAGCTGGCTGGGGTGATATGCTTAATACTCTTGGTGCTACTTTTAATTGGTTAGGTGCTGGTGGCATTGGGCAGATGGTATCAAGTGAGGGGGCAAAATATCAAAGGCTTACACCGCCTGCTGAATGGCAAGGGGTATGGCATCCTAACTTCTGGACAAGCCAATTACCTAGAGCCTTACCATTTACATTGTCTCTTATACCGGCAGCGATAATAGGTGGTTATGCTGGGGTGAGTGTTGCAGGTGCGGTAGGGCTAGGACATTTAGGGCAGGTAATACTAGGTTCAATCGGTGCTGCTGCCTTATCAAGACCCCTTGAAAGTGCGTTAGAGGCTGGCAGTGCTTACGATACGGCCTTAGCACAAGGGCTTTCGCGTGAAGAAGCTCACGAAGCTGCTGATAGTGTGTTTAACAAAAATATGCTTCTTCTTGGTGCGGATGCTGCTGAATTTTTCATAGCCTTTGCCCCAACACCCTTCAAGGCAGCTAATCCCCTCATTAAAGTTGTGATGATTGCGGGGAAGCCAATATTCGTGGGCTTATCTGAATCAGGGGAGGAATTTTTACAAGATTGGTTTATTCGTCAGGCACTTGGAGAGGAACTTGCACTAGACGATGAGATGAAGCAAGCTATATCGCTTGGTTTCGTGATGGGTTTTGGACTAGGCGGAGCCGGCGATGTCTTTACCACGATTCAAACTCGTATCAAGGATAACCTCACCCCAGGACTAACTCAGATTTTTGACACGGCCAAACTTGAAGCCATAGAAGAGGGGCTAGCCCCTGAGCAAGCTGAACTGAAGGGCCTGGATGCTGTTGCCGAAACACCCGAAGGTGCAGCATTAGTCCAAGATATTGTTGAGCAGGTTCAGGAATCCGAACAGGCAAAGCAAAACTCGGCATTTAATATCGGCAATATCGCCGATACGGAAATAACAGTAGGCGAGCTGGGGCTTAATTATGACAAGCTACCCCAAGAGGTCAGAACACAGCTCGAGAGCTTTAAGGGCGGGAAAGAGAACTTTAACAATTACACAGTCTATGACTTTGCCCGATTCGTTAATAACCAATTCACAGGAGTAGGCAAAACATCTGCTTTATTCAGGTGGGCTAAGAACTCCGAGATACAGAAGATATTTGCTTTCTGGGCGAGTGAGAGAGGGATTTTTAGTAGTAGCGAGGCTGATGCGATAAGTAAAGAGTTGGCTTCACAACCTCGCATAGAAGTAGCAGAAATCCCCGAAGCCGAAGTTGTCTCCAAGGCCGAAGTTGGTGTGGCTCTTGACGAATTGCAAGCTGAATTAGAGGTCGCTGAGGAATGGTTGAGTACTGACCCGGTGGCGACATACACTGGCAAGGAAGTGACCTATACTAGGAAGGGCAAGAAGGTTACTCGTAAATACAAGATAAGCTCAGTCCTGACCGAAGGGAAAATGCCTGAAACCTTAACTCCAGCGAAGGCTGAATACTTGTTAATGGGAAGGGAACTAAAGCCAGGGGCTTTTGACAAGGCTGGCAATGTGCGATGGGAATACATCATTGACGAACTCGCTGACCACTTCCACATGGGAGAGCAGGAACTCGTCAATCGAATAGAGCAAATAGCCAAGACAGAACAAAGAGTTACTGAGCTTAAATCTTTAATTCGAGATGCCGAGGCAAGGTTTGAAGTTGCTCCGAGTGAACCCTCACCGAGAGGCACAGTTCAGCATCCTGACCATATTAAGAGCGAAGAGGCTGGAAACATTGAGCTGGCCAGGGAGTTTTACGATGCGACTCCCAATAACGAATTAGATGTGGCTGCTACCGCATACCTTCAGGAAGGCGATATTGATACTTATATTGCCCAAATGCCTGAATATGACGAGCTGAAACTTCAGGCATTAAGCGATGAGGTCAGGGCTAATATTGCTGAGGTTGTAGAGCTTCAGAAACTTGGCGAGGAAGATATTGCATACTTAACTCGCCAAAAATATGAATCCCCAGAGGAACGGACAGTTATTGAATCTGAAATATCTAGGCTCACACAAGCCGTTGAATTTTTCGATGGGCTAATACGAAAGCTCAAAGGTGGGGAGAGACTAACTATTAACGATGCTGTTCATTTGGGGATGGCTTTGCGTAAGACTAAAGGTGGCAAGCTAATACCCGCGGTAAGGAATAGCGGTTTTTATGTCTCCGAGGACTTTGCTGATTATCCCTTCTTCCAAGATGTCAGCTTACCATCGGGGATGCTGATGGACACAATTCGGTTGCTTCAGGCTGTAGATGGAGGAAGATTTGCTGGAGCATCCCAACAGCATATCCTCTGGCCGACACAACGAACCTATTTAGCATATCTCCAGTTTGTTGATAACTCAAAGGTTCAGGTTCACGAACTGGCAGAGAAATATGGCTTAACCAGGTTTGGGATGAAGAAGGCGAGGGAAGCTGCTGGTGATGTGATTGAATACATTGGGCAGGTGGAATCAATGCAGACAGCACAGGAATTGATGCGTGATATTCCTGAGATTGCTGCACTCGTTAAGGGTTTTGATACTACGACCCAGCAAAACATTATTGACTTTGCCAAGGAAGCAAGGCACTTCTTTGACGATATGCTTGATATTCAGAACCGAGCTAGGACAAAGCGGAAACAGGACACAATTCCATATCGCCGTAACTATCGGCAATGGGTTACAGATACTAACCTCTGGGCAATGCTATTCGGGAGGAACAAGCGCCCCGATATAATGATGCAGACAGTTCCCATGCCCGACTATATTAAGCCCGATGCCCCATTTAACCCCCGTGCTGAGGCTCGCAAGGGCGGATTAGCCGATTATCTCAAGAAGCGAGATTTGGTCCAGCTTATGTATGACTACTCTGTAACGGCGGGCAAGGACCTCTTTATGACCAATATCGTGCAGAACGGCAAGATACATACCGCTACTCTGAGGTCTATGGGACATGAATCCTCGGCGGCCTTAATTGAAGACTGGATAAGCGAGGCATACGCCGGGGTTACACCGAGCATATCGAGAGCAGCCAGGCGCATTATCCCCAGGCCGGCTCTGAAATTCGGGTTTTGGTTAAGGCGGCAGCTTACAAGGGCAGTATTTCCTTTGAACTGGACATGGAATGCCTTTGTTCAAACTTCATCCATATCTTTATCAACTACCCGGTATGGTATGGTAAACACAATTCGGGGGCTCGATTACCTGTTAGTTCCTTCAATTCATCGTCAAGTAAGGCAAAATGCTTACTCCTCGATTATTAAGAGCAGGCGTGGGGGTAAGATTGCCTATCAGGATATTGGGGCAAGGGTAGAGAAATCCCTAAGATGGGAAGGTTCTACACTTGATAAAGTAGAAAACATCGCCAACTTTCTGACCAATACGATTGAAAACTTCCTGACTGGCATTTCAATTAGAGCTGCTTACCATCATGGGCAGAAACTAGGGTATGAAGGGAGAGCCTTGTGGGAATATGCCTCGGAAGGTGGTGCTAAGACACAATCTATGTATAACCTTGAGAACTTACCGGGTATTCTACGAAATAGAGAAGTCGGCACACTATTTCCCTTCCAGACATTCTCCCTTGAGGTATTTAATACGGTGCGTGAGATAATTGGAGTGAGAAGGTTTCGGGCTGGGGCTTACGAAACTATATCGGCAACATCGGCAGAGGGGCAAGCTACTATTCGGAATAGAACAGCAATGCTTCTGCGCTGGCTTGCTGCTATGGTGGTCATTAACATGGTCGCCGATAAGTATATCAACCGCAAACCCTGGCGATTGAGTTCATTCATCCCCTTCTTCAGCTTGATGGGTGCTGGCATGGATTCCAATAATCCTTGGTATTTGCCTATGCCTCTTCAGTATGTAAGCGATCTTAAAGGAGCAATAGATGATGTCCTCAAATACGATAACTGGACAGACTTAAGGCAATGGGCTACTAGGTATCATGTTCTTGGTGGGACCCAGATAAACAGGATGCTGGATGCCATACAAGCCCTAGTGCATGGGGAATGGACTGATGTTAGGGGGAAACAGTTATTTGAAGTTCACCCTGACGAATGGCTGACTGCCTTGACGCGGGGTATTTATGCCACTAGGGGAGGCAGAGAATACATAGACCAGCTCAATGAGAAGAAGGGAGCTTGGTATGAGTTTCTAGGATTCCCATTACCCACAAGATTGAATATCACAAACGAAATCGAGAACGAACTTGCCAAGCTAGGCGTAGTTGATGAAGATGGAAGCATTTATGACTTCGGTGATTTTGTCTCATCACTCAGGCAAATCAGGCAGCAAGTCGGAGATAATCGGTTCAATAAGGCTGACTCACCCTTTATCACAGGATTCCTTGAAGCTGAAACAGTGCGAGGGGAATTTGAGAACTTGCCCTATCAGCCTATTCGCTTAATGGATTCAGAGGATTGGGACTCTTGGCTGCATTACCAAACACTCACAGGAGAGGAAAAGGCACAATTCGCTGAAGATAACCCTGAAGTATTACAAGCATGGAGAGGCGAATACTATAACCTCTGGCAAGAATACACAGGGCTAGAAACTAAAAAGGAGCGGGATGCTTTCTTGGAAGCTCATCCTGAGTTTGAAAAAGACTGGCGTAAGGAATGGAGAACCGCTCACCCTCAGCAGGATGCTATGCTAGCCTTCTGGGGCTTTCCTGGCAGGCTACAAACCAGAGAAGCCTATAATCAGGTTGTCAAATGGGCTAAAGAATACAATGTTTCCTTAGAGCATCTGACAGCTTGGCTGCCACCTGAAGAGCTTGCCGATGCCTATTTTGGTTATTTAGAACTATCCGATGAGTTTGGGTCTGCTTCTGCTGAAGTCAAGTTATTCAGGCTGGAAAACCCTGACTTTAATGAGTGGGGCATGGATGCTTATGGATGGAAGGAATCAGCCTTGAGGGATGCAAATGTTGATGTCCTGAGAATACAGGTTAAGCATGGAGATTTATTTGAGCAATACGAAGCCTTTGGCGATGAGGACTCGCCACAATATATCAAGGATGACGATGCCAGGGCCGAGGCTAGAACGGAATTTCTAAACACCCATCCAGACTTCAGGGATGATAGGAATAGGCTTGAAGTATTCCAATCTGGAGGGAGTGCCGAACTAGCTGAACTTAATATTGAGTATGGGAAGATTGCAGAGGACTTTGGCTCCAATAGTGCCGAATCTAAGCTCTGGCGCTTAGAGCATCCTGACTTCACTAACTGGGCAATGGACACCTGGGACTGGGAAGGCACGGAAGAATATAAAGGTATAGAGTATTATCAGCTTCAGATTAAATGGCGGGATGCACAGGCTGAGTATGATGCTCTTGAAACCACAGAGGTGAGAGAACAATATCTTAGCTCTCATCCTGAGTTTAGGGATGATAGAAACCGCATGAAGGCTATGGATGCGAAGTTTCCTGAGACACTGATTGAGGATTGGGTTGAATGGTATGCGGAGGTCCGAAGTGGTTATGAGGATGACTGGTGGCTCATGGAGCATAAAGAGTTCCATGACACCATGTATAAATTAGGAATCTGGACGGAAGAGAGAGACTTTTCTAAAGTTCCCACAAGGGAAGTTTATGCACTCTACCAGACATATCAAGGCTTACCTTCGGGTACTCCTAGATTAGACTTCAGGGCCAAGCATCCAGACTTAGATGCGTGGCTGGTCCTGAAGTTTGGCTATAAGCCTATTACGGATAGGGGGAGTGCGGAAGCTCCGCCTACTCCCTGGGAAAAGGCTGCGGAGGTAGAAGTTTTCAAGGGGCTGTTCCCATAATTCAGTGGTGTAGAGAAGGCTTATCTTTCCTGTCCTCGATTTCTTCCTGTCGGCGGTGATAATAACCGAAGCAAAATCCTAAAAAAGCACCTAGCAATAAACTGCCGATAACGAGGGTGAATTCCCAAGGTAGAACAATACCAGTTATTATAAGACCAATGGAGGCAATTACCCAAATAATGCCCTTAAATGAAACCTTCATAGTCAAATTATAACACTATTGTCAAATAAATAGGGTCGAAGGGTAGCCACAGCCTTCAAATGTGGCACAAGAGCCCGTTTTAAGCGGGCATTTTATATTTAAGGAGGTTACACATGGACAAAACCAAAGAAACCGAAGGACTCCCTTCAGTTAACGCTGAAAAGGCTCCTAAAGGTAGCGAAGGGACTACTCCAAAGGAAACCGAAGCCAAGACTTACAATGAGGATGAGTTTCAAGAGGCACTGCAAGCTGACCGCATTAAGCGCGGCAGGGACGACAAATCGTTATCTGATAGGGAAGTTGCTGTCAAAGCTAGAGAGGATGCTAACAAGGCAGAGCAAGAAAGAAGAGACGCAGCCGAACTAGCAGAGGCCCAGAAAGACCCTGATAGGTTGGCAGTTTACCAGTCAAAGCAGGCAGAGAGGCAGCGAACAAAGAAACAAGATGAGCGAGATGCTGCCCAAGATAAGAGAGAGGCTGAACATGAGTCAGAGATTAAGGCTGCTCGGGAAACGCAACTGGAAATTGAAATCTGGAAGATTGCTAGTACAGAAGGCGTTGACCCGGTAGAACTCAAAGACACGATGAAAGACCTTAAATTGACGACTGTTGAGCAAGCCAAAACAGTAGCCAAACGGCTGAATAAAAAGCCTAAAGAACCTGCTGACAAGAAAAAAACTCACGATTCTCTTGTAACTTCTGGCGGAAAAGCGTCTTCGGAAGGGAAACCAGCACGAGTGATATATGCCGATAACTTCCGAGACAAAGACAAAAAATAGAAAACAGGAGGAACACTAAATGATTACTGGATATTTTGCCAGTACGGCTGAAATGGTCAAGCTGGTGCAGTCCAAGTTGCTGCCCGGCGTTGTCCAGCAAATATATGAGACCGGTCAACTTTTGCCCACTCTGCCGGTTACCACTATTGACTCCTATACCTTGAAGTGGAATCGAGAGGGGGCGCTACCTAGTGTCGCTGCAAAATCGAAGGGTGAGCAGTATGGGTGGAAGGAAGTGACAACCTATTCCCAGCCTACTCTAGCCCTAAAGGAATACGGCGACCAGTGGGCGTTAGTCAAAGGTGCTCAAGAGACCTACAAAGACCCTAACGATTACCGTGGGGTTATTCAGGCTCAAATCATAAAGGGGGCACTGCGGACTATTGAAGACCAGCTTATCTACGGTGATGCGACTACCTACCCTAAGCAGTTTGATGGTCTTGATAAACTCGTTCAAGCTTATGCCGGTGACGACTTTGTGAAAGCAACCGCTGCCACTAATAACCCACAATGCTACGATGCAGGAGGGGATGGGCAGCCTCTAACCATAACAATATTGCTAAAGCTCATCGCTCAATGCAAACCCAGGCCAAGCATTTTGCTTATGTCGCCTGGGCAAAGAGACCAACTGTTCATTTACTCTATGAGTAAAGCCGGGGCGATTATCATGGCTCGGAGTCCAAGTGAGTTCGGTACTCTGATAGAGAGTGTCAATGGCATTCCTATTGTTGTATCAGATTACTTGTGTTCTGAGGTTGATAACACCGGTGGCAAATCTACGGGAGCTGATGTCAGAGTACGCAGCATCTATGCTATTCGGTTTGGTTCAATAGAAGACGGTGGAGTCAGCTTAGCTCTCGGTGGTTCAACTGGTGGCCAAGACTTCTTTGAAGTTGACCACTTTGACAAGCTAGAGAACTACAACGCTGAAGGGATTCGGGCTTACTGTTATGTGGCTCTGGCGATGGGAAGTACCAAGTCAGTGGCTAGAGTTCATAGTTGCGACGATGCCACAGCTATCACGTGATGAATTATTTAAGGGAGGGTAATTATCGCCCTCCCTTGAATACTTTACAGGATGAGCAGGCGCAATCCTAATAATTAGCGCCAAGTCAAATACGAGGAGGACACAAATGACGGATTTATATGCTTCTGGAATTACATCTTATGTCCGCAAAGGCACCATAAAGATTTCCAAGAGTAACTTCAACGCCAATGCCCTATTAGGTGGTATAGAGAACCCCGAAAATGAGGATATTCTCATTGATAGGGTAGTAGCCGACATTAAAACGGCAGCAGAGGGAGCGTGTAACCTTGAGGTTGGCCTGGGGGATAACGCTGTTGATAACAGCCTGAATGCCACGACAATGTTTCTTGAGACTAATGCCATGAACATTGGTATTGCGACCGGGCCAGCGGCAGCGCTTAATGTCAACTGCAAAGTGGCAGCTCAAAACGCCAATCATAATGCCACTAACTCTTGGATTTTGATTGGTTCAAGTGTCATAGCAGACGCCGATGACCTTGTGGCCGATGTCTATGTGGACTACATAATTCCTTGACAAACACACTAAACGATAAGTAAGAAGGAGGCTGCTATGCTAGATTTCATACTTTATACCTGCTCTTACGGAATGGTTACAGACCAGACAGTTGTATCTGTTGAGAGATTACACCAGACGAATTACAGGTTCGAGTGGTGGTTTCAGACAGGAGATGCACTGATAAGTAGGAGTCGAAGCGTAGCAGCCTACCAGTTCCTAAAGAAAAACCGAGCACCATACATGATATTTCTCGATGGCGATATTATATTCACACCCGGAGACATCGAGAAGCTACTGGATGCCCTTAATAGTGGGGTAGATGTAGTTGGTGGGCTATACCCGGTAAGAGGGGGAACTTTCCTTGCTCAAAGAGGATGGAACGGGCAGTTCAACATTTCAGGCGAATTGGAAGAGGTGCAGTTCGTTTCAACTGGCTTTCTTGGTATCAGCCGTAAAATCCTTGAGGAGATTACCAAGGATATGACAGTTCTTAACAAAGAGAGCTGGTCGGAGTGTTATCCAGTCTTTGAAGATGGACGGTTTGAAGACATCTTCATCTCAGAAGATTGGGACTTCTGCAACAAGGCTAGAAAAGCTGGGGCGAAGGTTTATGCCCATACGGGTATTCAGCTTCAACACCTGAAGGAAAAGGTTTACACCACTCAGGAAGCGATAGAGAAAATAACATGGAAGCCAGAGAGTCCCGATTTATGGAATGACTTAGCTGAATATCTGGGGAAGGAGCCGAAGGAACTTGTCCCTCAAGCCATAGCAACAAAGCAACTAGGCGATAGATGGAAGGAATGGCAAGGAATGTCTGAGGACTTCTACAAAGACCCGGAGATAGGCCAGCTTTATCTCTATGACTTAGTAGGGTTCAACTCTGCGAAGTTCTACAAAGAGCAACGCATGGCTGGCATCAAGAACGCTGATCATCTGAATATCCTTGATGTGGGCTGTGGCATAGGGACGGCGCTAATTGAACTCTCCTGGAAGAACAAAATGCTCTTAGGCTATGACATAAGCGAGACAGCCTTAGACTTCGCCCGGTTTAGAGCCACTAAAACAGGGGCAAGGAACGTGAACTTTACCAGCGAATTTCCTCAAGACCTGAGCAAGTTTGACCTCGTTATAGCCATAGACACCTTAGAGCATATAGAGGACTTGCATGGCTTTCTACTAAAGCTAGGAGCTGGGATGAAGGAAGGTGCGCGACTTTACCACTTTGATTGTTTTTGGGAACACGATATAAGCCCGATGCACTTTGACCACAGTGAGAATATAAATGATTGGTTGAGGGAGGCGGGCTTAGTTATTTTTGACAAACGATGGTGCGTCAAAGGAGGTTAATTATGCCTGTAAGTAAAAATCAAAAGACACTTTCATGTATTGCCCTTGCCATAAAGCGGGGGGAAACCCCAAGATAATACAGTGCCGAAGCTGCAAAGATGGCAGATTCTATGAGCGAAGAGAAATTAAGTGAGTGGTGCAAGGGGAGTATTAAGAAGGAGTAATGCTTGAAATAAAGGAATAGGTGAAGCATGGCTACAAAAACGCTTAGTGCAATTCGTGGCACAGCAAGACAGTTCCTTAGAGATGAATATACCGGCAATGACTATGAGTTTGCCGATGATGAGCTGGACTTGCACATTAACGAGTGCCTGGTAGAAATCTCCGAGAGGAGACCATACGAGGTAAGGGAGACTGTAGTTAGCGATGGCACAAAGGAAGTGGACATTAGCTCGATTACAGACTTACTAGATGTGGAGAAGGCAGAATACCCTACAGGTAATGACCCGCCTGACTATAGGGATGTTAGCGTCTTCGGGACTACGCTGAGAATCAAGATAAACACCACACCGACTTCAGGAGAGGATGTTTACCTGTATTGCCATAAGGTTCACCAGTTGACAGAAGCTACATCTACATTAAAGCCTGATTCAGAGAAGGTTTTGGTAGAGGGTGTCGTGGCTAAGGCTGCCCAAGCGTGGTGTAACAAGATGCGTTCTCAGATAGTCCCCGCATCTGCTAGATGGTATCAGGCTTGGGCAAACAATCAATTCATTATTTATCAAAACAGTCTCCGGGATATAACCCCGGCTAAAGGTTGGAAATTTTACTCGAGAAGCTAATGGCGAAATGTATTACTACGGCAGGAACTGAGGCAGAGGGTTTCACGGAAATCAGAAGCGGGAATTGCGAGAAATGCCACATTCCCCTTGAGGTAATCGAGCAAGAGGGTGAAAAGCCAGATATTCGCCGATGCCCTAATTGTGGCAGAAATATAGGCGAGTTACTTGTTGCCTTTAATTCCAAAGAGGCTGAAAGCTATTGGGGGAATCAATATCAGAAACAAAGAATAAGGTATGCGATGAGACATAGGCGAGATACGATTCCTGAATATCTCAGGACAGGCGAGCTTCCACCAAATATAGCAACAGAGACAATCAAACTAAGGATTAAGAATCTTTTAAGGAGGTAAAAAATGGCTGAAAGAGCAATCCCTACAGCAAAACTATTTCAGAGTGTGAGCAAGCTGCTCAAAGGTGATGCGCCAGCTAGTTTCACTCACCTGAGCTTGTGCGGTGAGGCCATGGGTGGCTTCGGTGTAGACACCGCGGACTTTGCTGACGAACTCACCAGGCAAGCAGTTTCGCCGACACTCGAAACCGTCACCAAGACTGATGACACGATAGTAATGGCAAAATCGGCTTGGGAGCCTGGAGCTGACACTATCTATGGTGCTGGCATATTTTGTGGCGCTGCGGATCCTACACTACAGGCTTTCCATGAGTGGGCTACCTCGATTACATTTGCGGCTGGCGACACTGTAACCCAAACCATCAAAGTTCAATCTAAGCAAGGAAGCTAATGCCCTATGCAACGATAACGACTGACACACATGAGCTTAGCACTTCATATCTAAGTGCAAGAAAGTTAGTCAGAACTACCGATGGTGTTTTGCATGCCGTTTACTACCGCAATGATGAATTTTATAAATCGCAAATCTACCATGCTTATTCAAGCGATGAGGGTGAGACATGGACTGAGGAAGCATTAACTTCAGGGAGCTACCATCAACTTGAGCCATCAATAGCTGTTGACTCTAACGATAACCTTCATGTCGTGTGGAGCGGGTATTCAGAATCATCCCCAGACCTGCGTCAAATCAGGTATAGGAAATATGACGGCTCTTGGGGTGACATATCAGACCTAACATCTGGCTACTATACCCAGGATTATCCGTCCATAGCTATAGACAGCAATGACTATCTTCATATAGTCTGGAACGGTAATCACTCCGAGTCAGCCACTTATTACCAAATCAGATACATAAAATATACTACTTCGTGGAGTGGGATAACCAATCTTACCTCTGCGAGCTACAGTAATTATGAGCCGTCCATAGCCATAGACGGCAATGACTACCTACATATCGTTTGGGCAGGCGACAATATTGAATACAGGAAATTCACTGATTCCTGGCAGGATATTGTTAAGCTGGAGGATTCAGAATACTATCAGGATTGCCCCTGCATAGCGGTTGATGGAAACAATTACGTCCATGTTGTCTGGTATGGGAATCATTCAGGCTCTACCCATTACTTCCAAATCCGATATAGGAAATATACCGATTCCTGGCAGACGATTGAGAACATAACTTCCGATGAACATGAACACTATGAGCCATCAATCGCTGTTGACTCGAACAATTATCTAAATGTTGTCTGGTATGGCGAAACGCCAAGCTCGAACTATTGGCAAGTCCGACATATCAAGCACAGCAGTTCGTGGGGAAGCGTAGAGGACTTAACTTCAGGAGATACTAACAAATGGTATCCCAATACCCTCTGTGCGAGACATCTAGACGCTAGGCAAACAACTAAAACTGGCTTTACCTTTATATTTGTAGATGGGACGACCCTAAAATACTATGCCAGTGCTGATTTGGCATGGGGACAGCAGTATGTCCGCTCAGGCACAGCCTCACTAGGTCTAGTAGGAGCTGGCACACGACCTGTAGGCTATGTAAGAAGTGATACAGGTTTACTCGGTTTGCTTGCTACAGCTACCCGAAGTTGGGCTTTGAGCAGAGAGGATACTACTTTATTAGGATTAAAAGCAACGGCTAGTAGAATAATAACTCCTGTCAGAGCACAAACGGCTCTGCTTGGACTGAAAGCGACAGCATCAGAGACTGTTGATTATGCAGCTAAAACAGGCACCGCCTTACTAGGTTTGCTTGCTACGGGTTCAAGAACAATAGCCTTGAGCCGTTCTAAGACCGCATTACTGGGATTGAAAGCTATTGGTGCAATGTCCACATTAGGACATTACACCAAGGAAGGCATTGTCTATCTAGGATTAGCAGTTGCAGGCACAAGGCCAATCGTTCTAACCAGAGCGGAGACGGCTTTATTGGGCTTGAAGGCGACAGCGACAAAGGCAATAACTTTAACAAGAGCAGACACGGCATTATTGGGACTGAAAACAACGGGTGTCCTAATCATACCATATATTCGCACTGGCACAGTTTATTTAGGCTTGAAGATTACCGCCAGTCGGAGTATTGCCCTTACCAGATTAAATACTGCACTACTGGGGCTGAAAGCTGTTGGAACAAGGAGTTTAGCATTATCCAGAGCCAAAACCGCTCTATTGGGCCTCAAAGTTATTGGTAGTTTGGGTGTTCCAGGCAGAGCATTAAAATTGGTAATCGTTACCACTCAGAATCGCAAGTTGAATGTGCTTACCAGCCTATACCGCAAGATAAGGATTTTAACAGAGTAAGCAAGGGAGTTAATTATGGCAATAAAGCATCAATTTGAAAGCGAAGTAGAAGATGGAGCAGACGAGACTCTAGTCCGCCCTGTTGACTGGAACGCTGACCATACGATAGAAGCCGATACCATTGACAAAACACATCTCAGCCAAGACTTCGGGGCATCTGCTGGGAGATTGCGAAACCTTATCGTAGCGCCCATTGCTGGCGAGATTATACGCATAGCGAATGGTGCTGCTAGTCCATTCTCTGCTGTGATAAATGGCTCTCCTAGTGCCACATCGGTAGTCTATGATGGTGAAGCTAACGAAAACGCTCTTAATGGCTTGGCTTCAGGTGCTAGCTATTGGGGTAGGATTATTCTTCACAACACCACTAGGGGCAATTCTAGGAAGATAGTATCAATAAATTTAGGAACAAATACCATTACCACTGAATCAAGCACAGACGATTGGGCAGACGATGATGTCATAACTTGCCAATCTCAAACTAATGCCAATGCAGGTTACTTTGATGTTGATGTCAGTGCTGAAGTGCCAGCAACGACTGAAGCCATTTTGATATTTGCCATGCACTACGATAATGAAGGTAATTTTGATGGTAATCGGGGTGTAAACTTTCATCCTTACGAAGCCTACAATGCAGGCAAGAGACAGTGGATCAAGGCTGTGCAAGCGAATGATAGGGGTTGTATCTGTATTTTCCAGAGCCTTATTAGCCAAAAATTCACTATGGAGTTCGATTCAGGTTGTGTTGATGCTGGTATAATTACGTCTGTCAAAGCTAGTGTGGAATATGCCGATACATAGAGTTGGAGTTAAATAATGGCTGGAGCTTTTCAAAGTGATTTTGTACAGAAAAATGCCTTCCAGACATTAACAGCGTACATTCGGACTGGCATTGCCTATCTTGGATTGTTGTGTTCTGGCTCAAGGGGCTTAGTTTTATCCAGGGCTGGAATTGCCTTACTCGGCTTAAAAGCCACTAGTGCAATGTCTATTGTGGAGCATTACATCAGGAGCGGTATTGCCTATCTAGGGTTAAAAACTACGGCCATCAGGACACTCTCTTTAACAAGGATGCAGACAGCCTATCTAGGACTAAAAGCTATCGCAATTAGTAGTTGGGGTATTATAGGCAGGAAACTAAGGTTGATAATCGTTACCACCCAGAACCGCAAGGTGAATGTGCTTACCAGTCTATATCGTAAAGTAAGGATTTTAACAGGAGTGTAAAAATGATAGAAGTTATCACAGAATTTACAGCGAAAGCAACCATAAGAACTCTCGTATATGTTTACGATGACGATGATGCCCTGGTTAAGCCAGATTCAGTTTTGATTACTTGGGCTGAACCTGAAGGCCCGAGAAGTGGCAAGGCGACTGCACTCACAGCAGACCACCTTATTGACACTATTAAGAATCAGTTTACCGCCAATGATGTCGGCAAGGTTATCTACAATGTCACCGATAAGACCACTGCCACGATAACCGGATACACCAGCCCGTCTGATGTTACCCTTGACACCGACATTATGGATGAGGGCGAGAGCTATGAGATTTATTGTGTTTATGGTGAGGAGATCGTTGTGGATGGTAAGATTGAAGATGGCATCTACCAGCATTTCTACAATACAACGGTGGACTCTGCTAAGGGATGGTGGCAGGGCTTGGCAGAAGTTATTGACGGCACCGGCGATACTGCTAGGACAAGCATAGGACATTATTCTGTTAGGGTAAAATGAGAACATTAAGCGATACTCTAAAAGCAGCACAGCAGGCAGGGGCTCTAAATCCTCTGTACAAGATTGTACTCACAAAACAGGGGAGTAGCTACACTTATGAGAAGGACAGGATACTACCTTCTGAACACGATGAGGAGATGTATTCTCACCGGGCCAAGATCGTCCTACATAACAGAGACCATGCACTCGATGACATAGACTTGAGGGGCTATGATGCTGTTATCTCCTATGGCTTTGCCGATGAATATTCGGCAACTGCCTCTCTTTCTGTCATGGACCAGCAGTTTGACTCCGACCCCAATAATCTAAGCTGCACACTTTTCCTTGAGGGTATTCCCAATTCAATGGCTGAGGATGAAGCCAGTGAAAGCTATCTACCAGAGGAAGATAATGAGGACACAGTTAAAACATTGATAGATGCTATTGCTGGAGCTACCTTAGCCCCATTCACTCATTGCCACGCTTACGAGGTAGTATGGGATACGGGATACGATTCACTTGCAGATACTTACAAGCCTAAAGACAATCTGAGGATTTATAAAAATAGTTCAAGGTTATCTGCCTTTCGGAAAGTCCTCGACTACACGGCAAATGTGCCGAGATTTGAAGACGATGGCAAGATTCACATAATGAAGCATGTTACCTCTGGAACTGACTGCGATTCAGAATACAGCCTCGATAAAGGCGCTCATCAGTTCTTCAGCAAGGCATACAGGAATACCCTTATTCGACCAAACAGGTTCGTTGTGGAAAGCCAGCCAGACGATGATCCTCAATATTCAGGTGAAGCTGCTATTGATGGCTATGATGACCTTCCCTCTAAAGCAAAGAAAACTAAGTTCTTCCAAACCAGATTAGAAAGCAACGCCCAGGCTCAAGATATAGCTGAGGCACTTATATCTAAAGCAGAAATGGGCTCTGCAAGAGGGCAAGCTGAAATTAGAATCAATGTTGGGGCTGAAGTCTTTGACTATGTAAAGGTAACCGACTCAAGGCAAGGCGATACCAGAACTGGCAATCTTGGCTATATTCACCGAAGGTTCGGTGGTGATAAGTGGATGATGACCTTCGGCTTCGGTAACTGGTTTGATGCACTTCGTTACCAGAAGCTACTCAAGGAGCTGGAGACTTATACCGATGCCGGTCAATACTTCTCTCGCCTACAAGTTGGCGACCTCTACGCCGAGCATATCCTGGCCGACAATATGGACTTTGTGTGGATTGACCCGGACAATACGATTGACCTGTCTAAGATCGGGGATACCTTTGACAATTTACCTGAAGGGGAATCCTACTATCGGGCAAGGAAAATGAATCTTAATGGTGAGACTGGGCTGACTCTGTGGGAGGGAATGAAATACTACATAAGATTCTCTCCTGATTCAGACGAGGCAGGGATTCGCCGACAAGATACTGCTCCGACTGGAGTTGATGTAGGAGAATACTGGATTGATACCTCTGGCGCAGAACCCATAATTAAGCGCTGGACGGGTTCTGCTTGGTTTACGATTGAGCAAGCCGAGATAGATGCCTTAAATAAGGGGCTTCTTACATCACATACTAAACTGGCTAGCCTATCACCTGATGGGCTGGTTTTGCTGGATAAAGTTCAGATAGGGGATGATTATGGATTGGTTAAAAAGACAGCTATATCAGCAGGAAAGATTATATTAACAGGCGGAGCTGGTGTAGATGGTTCATTGCCTACAGCTAATTCTGATGCCAAATGCACAGACCCTGATGCCGACCAGACATCTGCTCATCCCCAATCTTACTATTGGATTACAGGTTCAAAGCCTCCTATAAATGCCGACCATACAGCTAGCATCGTTGGTGAGATGGCCTATGAAGATATGGTAGAGAAAGCTAAACTGGGGACAACGATAGTTGAGGGTGGTTATATTAAGTCCAGCTTGATTACAGCGGACAATATTCTCGTCGGAACTTTATCTGGAAACCGAATTTATGGTGGCACAATAACAGGCACGATATTCTCCCAAGCTGGCGGAAAAGTTGTGCTAGATAGTAGTGGTATCACTATCAAGGGAGAAGAGATTTATTTCAAGACATCTGGTGGTTTACCACGGGGATCTATCTATGGGGATGTAGGAGGACTCATGATAGGCAGCACTAAAGGCATTTTTCTCATAGCACATGATGGGAATATTGGCTTGACACCACTCAGTGGTCATGGAATTGACATGTCGAGTGGACAATTCTTGAATTTGCCTGCGAAAAGCTCCAACCCATCTAACTTCGGAGGTAGGCTTTATTATGACACCACAAAAAACCTAATTTGTTATTATCGAAGCGGAGTAGGCTGGCGAGTTCTCCAGGATAACGCATACTAAATATAGGATTAAGTGAATAGAACAACTCCATTGTGGATACAAGCAGCAGCCATACAAATTATTAAGACAATAAGCACTACCTTTATCAGGCGAGGTGTGTAAGTTGCTAATATCAGAAAGGCAAATGCAACAAGTAAGGTGCTGCCAATTTCAACACTCCAAGGTATCCATCTAGCTTGCTCCCATAGGGGACGCATCATCGGGTTTAATTCAGTCCCGCCAGCGTTGAGAATCATATCAGTAAAGAGGGCATCGAGCATATTCAAGGCAACGAAAACAATCGCCAGTTTTATATGCTCTAGGCGTTTTAACTTATACAATAATTCCGCCATATTCTCAAAATATACCCTATCCCAATAATTTGTCAAGGAGGTATCATGGATATAAAGGATATAAAGGAAGCACAGGCAGACTTAAAGAAACGCCAGAAAGCCGTAGTCGAGGAGATGAACCAGAACATCGCCCAACGGCAGGGATTAGAGGCACGGTTCAGGGAATTGGTTAAGGAAGCTGATATGCTGAATGGAGAAGCCCGGATGCTGAACAGGCTAAACGGTGGCAGGAAGAAGTAACTGATTAAGCTGAACACGCCCTGAGAGCCTCAAGAAAGGGCATTAAACATAGAGACCTATGTTCTTATACTCGAAACCAATTTAATACGCCTTTTTTAATTATACCCTGGAGAAATCCAGGGTGATTTTTTTATTTCATCAACCTGTCAACCGGTCTTTGTTTTTCCAGAGCCTTCAATGCTCGGCGCTGTTTGTGGGCGCGGGAATAGTTCTCTACCATTTTGAGAGAGGCATGACCTAAAAGATACTGTAGGTCTAGCGGATCGCCACCATTGTCAAGGAAATTGTTGGCGAAGGTATGGCGAAAGGTATGAGCTCCTTTGTGCTTTATCCCGGCACGGCTCATTAAGTTCTGAATAGTCTGTCCTATGCCGTCCCCAGTAAGGGATCTGCCTTCTTCAGTAAGCCATAAGGATTCACTGGGATTCCTTCTCGCCTTGATATATTGCCAGATAGCTTTCAGCGTGGTGGGGGATATGGGTATCAGCCGTTGCTTCCTGCCCTTGCCTATTACAGATATAAGGTGAGCATCCAGGTTAATATCTGTTATTTTAAGTCCCGCCAATTCTTCCCGGCGAATCCCAGTGTCAATTAAAACTAATATCATCGCTTTATTCCTCAGTCCCAATGAGCCTGTGCAGGCTTTGATTATTGCCCTCAATTCATCATCGGTGAAAGCAGGCTTGATAATGTCGGGGAGTTTTGGAGGGTTGAAGGTGAGTGGGCTTTCCAGGATATAATTCTGCTTAACGCACCAGTTAAGGAAGGCTCTCAATGCTCGATACTTGGCATGGTAGGCGTAGATATGCTGGCTGTTCTGAGCGCTGAAATACTGTTTGATGTCGCCGATTTCGATGTCTTTTAATAATGTATAGGGCTTAATGAAATTCACAAACCACTTCAGGCGGTCCCGGTAGAATAAAATTGTCTTTGGGCTTCGCTCCTCGATTTTGAGGTCTATCAGAAATTCCTGTAAAGAATCAGCTACAGATTTGGAAATTAGATTATCTAAAAGCATCTCTTTAGATATAAACCGCAAGAAATCAGATGGTATTAACCCCTTAATTTCTCGATTATTTGCCCAATTTAGCTTCATGGTGGAGCTGATGGGATTCGAACCCACTACCTTCTGACTGCCAGTCAGACGCTCTCCCGATTGAGCTACAGCCCCGTCTGGTTCAAGAATATAACAAAACAGCTTGAGAAACTCAAGTTACAAATTCAAGCCCAGCCATTGCAGTATAGAGCGCAAACCGAAGTATCCCAGGTATGCCAGTACCATATTTTTGACCGTCCTCCCTGCCCAGGTAGCGAGGAAAAACCTTACCCAACCAAAGCGAAGCATGCCCAGAAATACTGCGAAGGGGTAATAAACGGGAGTAATGATAGCTGCCAGGAAGAAAACGGCTTTAGAGCCGTGGCGGTCAATAATATTGCTGAAACGGAGGTAAAGGCTGTTGTTACTATCTCGAAATAATCCCCGGCCACCGTATCCAGTGAAGTAAGCACCAACAGCACCTATAGCTTCACCAATTCCAGCTATGGCGCCAACTATGGCAGGATTCAATACTCCACCCAGTGTGAATGTAAAAACCGCGCCGAAGCCGGGCATAACCACGGTCCCGCTGGTGAGTACGTTGATGAAAAAGCAGCCGACATAGCCCCACTGTGCTATTTCATCAATGAAGTCTCGATGCTGAATGATGAGAACACATAAAACTATGGTAACCGCTAGAGATATGCCACCTATTAAGGCTTCACGCTTGGTCGGTTTCCTCATCAATTTTGCTTATTATACAGGAAAAACTACACACGAATGTAGCTGCGGATCTTTTGACCCGCAGGGCGAGGCTAGAGCATCGCTCCTGAACCTGATAAATCAGGCAACTACAAAAGCCTTGGGAGCGGGGCAAGCCCCGCCTCTTCCCCTCTTAAGATTAGGAGGGGGTAGGGGAGTTGTGAATAGATACCTTGACAACGGTCCGGTCAAAAAAGCGAAGCGACGCTGTCTCAGGATGAACGCAATCGATGCTGAGCAGGTAAGCATAACACGATGCCCGTGGAAATAACCCCCCTTTATCCCCCCTTATTTTAGGGGGGCACCGAAGGCCAGACCACCAATTTTTGATTTGAAGAAACCCCAAGCACCAATTCCCAGCCAAAATTCAAAAATCAGAGGGCAATCCCGATTTAACCCCTGATTTAATCAGAGGGACAAAATGACAGAGCAAAATGCAAAAGGAGGAGAAATTCAGGAGGCAGCAGAGGGATAATTCGTAGGGCGACATTTTATATGCCGCTTTTTTGGCGGGGAATAAATCCCCGCCCTACATGCTTTTCCTGGGTGCGTCGGGATGGAATCGGCAACTAGAGTTTGGATTTTTGGATTTGGAATTTAACCACTGGGATTGCCGTGCCTCATCCCCGAGATCCCTGATTGAATCGGGGACTAGACGGACTCGCAATGACATCCGCTCCTGTCTTTGCGAGGAGCCCCGATTCATCGGGGCGACGAAGCAATCTGGGCGGGGACGACGATAGGACGGGGAAACCCTTTGCATTTCAGAAGGATTTGTTCAGTATGTTGAAGGGGGCAGCTTTAAGCTGCCCCCTTCTTTAATAAGTCTTCATCCACTTCCGTCGCTGCCGGTCGGAATAAACTCTACGCTATTGCCAGCGCCGGGAAATCAACCTGGCAATCTCATCGAGATTACCCTCTTATCGGCAACCGAGCGAGAACATTATGCCAGTGTTAGGGTAAGGGTAGTGTTGGCGGGAAGGCGTCAATGACCACATCGGGTAGTGTGGCATTTCCGGCGTATGTACCCCAAGGATCCCAGAGCCTGGCACCTGCTACATAGAAAATATCCGCTACATCACTTAGGTCGATTGGTAACTCCGCCACTCCTGCTATCAACGGGTCGGCCGTCTTGACTACGTCCCCGACGAGAACCATGCTCCACGCCGTCATGTCGGTCATCCAGGCCAGGTCAACCCCACTCCAGTGGCCAACCGTTTCCGTTATCCCTGCAATATCCGTTGATGTCATGCCAAAGTCCTCAATGTACGGATCAATGACCCCAGAAAGGTCCTGAACAATGCTTCCTACCAGCTGGATGCCGCTGCCAAGGATTCCAAACGGGGTCTTCGAGTAAGTCCCAGGTTCGGTTATCTCATCCTGGGCTGCTACGCCAACAGGTACCACCACCATGGTCAACAAGGCGAGAGCAACACCTATACTTATTAACTTTTTCACCTAAACCTCCTTATACTTCGACTATTTTGAGATTGATTTGCCATCTCGAGTTCCCGGGCTCGGGATGACACATGATTTTCATGCTTCTTCTGAGCTCCCCGATAGACACCTCCTTTCGGGCTCTTAGCCCACTTTATTCATTGGCTTAATAGCCTACGATAAGACAAAACGTCAGGACTAATACTCCACCACTTAAGTATATTCTACAAGTAGGCAGGTTGTCAAGCCCCTCAGCAGATTTTTTACAAAAATTTCTACAACCCCCAAAGAGGTTGACAAAGTTATTGAAGTAACGATATTATGTTTTAAATGAGGTTGTGTAAAAATGCAGTTGCCCAATTTATTTTTCTCTGTTCAACGGGGGGAGATTTTGCAGAGTAACTGGGCTCGATAAATCAAGCAACTACAGAAATGGCAAAAATTGAGCGGAAATAAAATTAAACAGCCTCTTTTAAGAAGAAAGGGGGGAAGAGTTTAGTTTTCCTATAAGTGTGCGTACAGTTCACCATATTCTATAGGTGTGGGTAATCGCGCTTTTTTTTGGAAAACTTAACTGCTACGAGAGTTGAGAGTGAGCATAAAGCGGATACAGGCTACCATTATAGCCGGGCTTCTGTTATTTATGCTGATATTGCCCCAATTTGCTCTGGCTGCCGGGCCAGCGATATCAAATGTTGATTGGGACGACATCACCTCCACTACCGCTATAATCTCTTGGACTACCAACACGACCAGTACTGGTCTTGTGCGCTATGGCACCGACAAGCCACCAACCCAACCATCGGCTGGCACTGGCCCGGGCACCACTCATGACGTGACGCTGACGGGATTGACCCCGGGTGTCACATACTGGTTTCAGATTGAATCCAAGGATAGCTCGGGAACCCACACGGACACTAATAGCGACAACTATTATCACTTCACGACACTCTCGCCAGCTACTTATTCCATTACCCTTGACCATGCTTGTGGGGTCTGCGGCGAACTGATTGAAGCAGGGCTGTGCGGCGAACTGATTAAAGCAACGGCGACCGTGGCAGCGGCCGGCACCTATCATGTCTGCTGGGACTCTCGCACAGCGGCGAATGTTGTGGGGACATTCACAACGAGCGGGGCGGCAAGCCGCACGTTGACCTTCTATATGCCCGAGGCTAAGAAGGGCCCTCATAAGGTTTATTTGGTTGACCAAGCTTATGCCGACCCGGCCAAGGATACTTATGATACTTTTGAAGTCTTTCCTTCGGTAAAGATTGACTCCGAAGAGGGGCCGGTGGGCACAAAAGTAACTCTCAATGGCTATGGTTTTACCGCCTCGCAGGACATCCGGGTTACCCTCTTCCAAGGCGCTGTAAAAAAGGGTGAGGAGAAGACGGCTAAGTCTAATACTGTGGGTAGCTGGACGGTATCTTATACCATCCCGCACACCCCCGCCGGTGGCTATATCTTCAAGGTCGAGGGTAAAGAAGGTACGGTGTGGGTAAACTGGGTGAGCAAGTATTTTAAGGTGACCCCCGAAATCACCGCCACGCCAAGTTCGGGGACAGTCGGGCAGACAATTAAGGTAGAAGCTACAGGCTTTGCCAGTAATGAAGAGGATATTAAAGTCACCTTCGATGGGGAGGTGAGGAAGGAAAACATCTTTGCGGATGTAGATGGCTCCTGGACTGCCAGTATCGCTGTTCCCATTCGCACGTGCGGGCGCTATATCATTGACGCCTCGGGAAAAGCGACGAGGGCCCGTGATGTAGAAGATGTTACGTTCACCCTGGTCGCTGGAATAGCGGTTACACCGGATCTGGCTTACGTGGGTGAGAAGATTACCGTCACCGGGGGAGGGTTTGCACCCGGCGAGAAGGGCATTAAGGTGTACTTTGAGGGGACGGCTGTTACTGCGGCTTTCACCGCTGATAGTTATGGTTGTTGGGAATCCTCCTTTGCCCTGCCAGCCAGCGCCTACGGCAGCCATACTGTATCGGCTTCGGGTGAAACAACCAAGCCTGCTGTGACGACCACCCTCGACACTCAAGCCCAAATAACAGAACTCGGCCCGGCTCAGGGAGCACCTGGCGACTCCGTTACCCTCACTGGCAGCGGTTTTTCCAGTAATAAGAAATTGACGGTGACTGTTGGTGGGAAGAACGCCAACCTAGGAGATGTACGCAGTCAGACCAACGGCAATGTTAACATTACCTTCCGGGTGCCAAAGGGAAGCACTGAGGGCAAACAGTCGGTGGTGGTAACTGATGAGGGTGGAGCTACTGACTCGGTTGACTTCACGGTAACGAAGAAGACCCTGTCAACAACGCCGCTGCCCATCTCGCCCGAGGGCAAAGTGAGGTCGGGGGAGGTGACTTTTCACTGGCAAGGGGTAACAGGTGGCAGCGATTATACTTACACCCTGGAGATAAGCAAAACTGCTGGTTCTGGAAACATCTGGTCTAAGTCAGGTATTGCAGAAAGCAGCTACACACTGACTGACACACCAACTGTGACGGAAACTTTACCCAAGGGGACCTACTACTGGCGAGTTAAGATAGTAGATGATTATGGCAACGAAAGCGCCTGGTCGGATTCTATCGAGTTCACGGTATCCCCGATTCCAATCTGGGTCTGGGTAGTAGTGGGGGTTGTAGTGCTGGTCGTGCTCATGGTCGTGGCCTATCGAGAAACAAAATTCAAGGTAACAGAATAAGCTCGAGCCGTCAAAAATTTCTTCCGGTTCTACAATTTTACTCAAATAGCGAAATGCAAAAGGAAAAATGACAGAGCAAAATGCAAAAGGGGGGGAATTCAGGAACCAGTAGCGGAATATTCGTAGGGCAGCATTTTATATGCCGCCTTTTTTGGCGGGGAATAAATCCCTGCCCTCCGTGCTGAATTCTGATTGCTGACTACTGAGTGCTTTTTGAGTTTTTATCTTGGAATTCTTATATTGTTTAGGATTTAAAGGGGCGAGGGTGGGTTATAAGGAGTTTTGCAACCAACTGCAGTAAAGTGTGTGGGGCGCCATGACAAAGAGCACAGCCAATTTTCCCCGGTGCACTAAGGAGGGGGGAGCGATATGGGCTGTTTAATGTTCTTGATATTCGCAGGATTCCTCACGGCCCTGGGTTTCTATATGGGTACTATGTTGGGTTATTTGGCGGTTTTTTTCACAGCCATGGCTGTATATTTGAGTGTTTGCATGAGTGCTTTTACAGCTTTCGTGATGTGGCTAATGTTATAAGCCTATGGTGAAGTATATGTGGGGCATCATGAAAAAAAGCACAGCCAATTTTTTCCGCTGCGCTGAGGAAGGTAAGACGATATGACCTGTTTCGCAGTCCTCTTGTTAGCATGGATTATCCTCTTCGTAGGTGTTGGGCTAGCTATCGGGCTGCTAACGATAGCTGCAGCACTGCTTATCATAGCTGTGACGGCGGCTCTGGCATTCCTCCTTTACTTCTGGCGCGTCATCTATCCCTGGCTGGTGCGGATGGGGAGATGGGCAGCTCAGCTCAAAAACACCATTTTCCTTCTCGTGGTGCTTGGCAGTATTTTCATCGTGTGGTATCTACTCGGCCAAGTAGGTGTTGCCGTACCGACAGCAGTCCTGTATGTCGTTTTGATACCCCTGGGGGTGCTCTTCGTCTTCCTGCTTTTACTGGCCATAGTGGTCTGGCTGGTGAGGTTATGGCGCTATACCTGGCCTCGCTTCAGAAATCTCTTCTTTGACATTTGTTTTCGTATTGTTGCTCTGGGCTGGAAAATCTTGGTGGGGATCCCTCTCGGGATAGTCTGGTTTTTCTACCACCCACCTCTACGCTGGCTAGTAGCAGTATTTCTGTTCTACTTCAGGCGGATTTCAGCCGCGGTAGCCTGGCTGTTGTACAACCCACCATTGCGGAACATAATAGCTGTCGGCCTTTTCATTACACGGTTAGTCGCTTGGGTTGCAGCCCTGATTCTCTATAACCCGCCGATAAGCTGGGTTATAGAGTTTGGGCTCTTCATCCTCAGGCTGATAGCCCGCTTCATCAGCACCATAATCTACCTCATTTGGTTGTGGTGGCCTATACAGGGTGTTAGACGGACACTAAGGAGAGGGATAACCGTTGAGAGTAAGTCCTATCGAGATTATAAGTATGCTCCCGATGATGACACCGTCGCCGCCTAGCAAATCACGACGTCCCTATGAGTACAAACTTGGCTGAACGTCTCCTTACCAAAAGCCGCAGTTCGAGTGTTAACCTAGCTTCCGATAGTAAGTCCTATCAAGACTATAAGTATGCCCAGGATGACGGTAGCAGCGCCGCCTAGCAAGCCAGCGACATCCATATGATTAAAGATTCGGCCAAATATCTCCTTGCCAAAGGACACTGTCCGGGGCGCCATTCTACCCGATTCCTGAGCGGATTCCGGTGCCGCCTCAGTGGAGTCTCTATCAAACATGGGCATTACAATTTTTCTCCACTCGCGTGACTCCCGATAGATTACACCAGCTATTACTATGCCCACGATGATGAAAAAAATCCCCAAGATTAGCACCATCATAGCTAGGTTAACGTCAACTAACATAACTGGTGAGGGGTCAGCTGTGTACATTTTTCACCTCCTTTTCCCATTCAAGGCTGTTTAATTTTGCTCTCCCGTTCAATTTTTGGCATTTTGAAAGCCCCATAGGGCGGCACTTTATATGTTGCCTCTTCCTGGCGAGGAATAAATCCCCGCCTCCAAGGCTTGTAGTTGCCTGATTCATTAAGCACTTCGTTTTTTGTCATTGCGGGCCCGTCCCCGCTTAAATCGGGACTCCTCGCAATGACAAAGGGGGTGCCCAATAAACCTGTTCCTGACAGGTTCAGGAATTGGGCAACTACATTTTTATACACCCTCCCATTGAAGGCTGTTTAATTATCAGGCGAGTCTCAATCTATTTTAGCGTAGCATAGCTACTGCATGGTGTCAATAGCTCTCTTTTATGGGAAAGTTATGCTAAAATCCAGAGAGGATGCATATGGTAACATTGTTTATTTTGGCACTCCTGAGCCCCGGTGAAATCAGGGCAAAGGATTTAGATTTTTCCCTGAGCCTGTTCTGTGTGAGATTCTTCGGTCGTCCCGATTTCATCAGGACTCCCCCAGAATGACAGGAAGATGGTGGTAAACGCTCTTCGTATGGTAAGTGCTGACGAACTGAAATATTGGGTGGCTTTCTCTGGAATAGCGGGGATTGGTCGGGTACGCATTTCCCAGCTAAAGGAGTACTTTGGCAGTTTACAGCATGCATGGAAAGCTCCTGAAGGCAAGCTGAGGCAAGCAGGGCTGGATTCGCGAAGCATAGATGCCCTGGTGACCCTACGGCCGAGAATCTCCCTTGACGCCGAGATGGAAAAACTGGAACGCTACAGGATAAAGGTGCTTGTCTATGAGGACCCTCTTTATCCTGCGAGATTAAAAGAAATTTATGATTATCCTCCGGTCCTTTATGTAAGAGGCAATCTGCCGGTCCAGGATGAGCCTTGCCTGGCCATAGTCGGTACTCGTCGTCCCACCATCTACGGGAGACAGGTAACTGAGGAGATTGTAGCCGACTTAGCCCGAAGTAAAATCACTATCGTCAGCGGATTAGCCCGAGGAATTGACTCTGTAGCTCATCGGGCTGCTCTGGATGCCGGGGGCAAAACCATTGCTGTATTTGCCTCCGGCCTGGATATCGTCTATCCCGGCGAGAATGCCAAACTGGCTCAAGCGATTATGGAACATGGCGCTGTGCTGAGTGAAAATCCTTTAGGCGCAAAGCCTAAGCCCGAGAACTTTCCACTCCGCAATCGAATTATGAGTGGCTTGAGCCTGGGGGTGTTGGTGGTAGAGGCTGGGGAAAGGAGTGGAGCTTTGATTACGGCGCATCAGGCAGTGGAACAGAATCGAGAGGTCTTTGCTATCCCCGGGAGTATCCTCTCCCCGGCCAGCCAGGGAACTAACCGTCTTATTCAAGAAGGAGCCAAGTTAGTTCGCAATTACACTGATATCCTCCAGGAACTGAACCTGACCATCGTAGTACAGCAGGCGGAAATTAAAGAATTCTCCCCGGCTGACGAAGCTGAATCCGCTATACTAAAGCAATTGAGCTCCGAGCCCAATCATATAGACGAAATTTGTCGCCGCAGCGGTTTGGCCATGCCGGAAGTGAGCAGCACCCTGGCGATGCTGGAGTTGAAGGGGATAGCCAGGCAAGTAGGCAATATGAATTATGTGCTGGCACGGAGGGTTGGCAGGGGATAAATTATGGCAAGTAAACTGGTTATCGTCGAATCTCCAGCCAAGGCAAGGACGCTGAATAAGATTCTCGGACGTGGCTATAGTGTTAAAGCATCTCTGGGGCATGTGCGCGACTTGCCCAGAACAAGCCTCGGGGTAGATATAGACAAGGGTTTCACCCCCAGATATGTCATTCCCGTGGAGAAGAAAAAGATAGTTGGCGAAATAAAAAAGGCGGCTACTGAGGCTAGCTCTATCTATCTGGCTACTGACCCTGACCGCGAAGGAGAGGCAATTTCCTGGCATCTGCTACAAGCAATCAAGCTGGACGAGGACGAGATACCTGTTCATCGCGTCGTTTTTCAGGAAATAAGCAAGGACGCAGTTCAAAAAGCTTTCCAAAGTCCCCGCTCTATTGATATGAACCTGGTGAATGCCCAGCAAGCCCGGCGTATCCTCGACAGACTTGTGGGCTATAAACTGAGTCCGCTCCTGTGGAGAAAGGTGCAGCGGGGACTTTCCGCAGGCCGGGTTCAATCGGTGGCTGTGAGGATGATTGTTGACCGAGAGCGAGAGATTCGAAACTTCGTTTCCCAGGAGTACTGGGTTATCGAAGTTGAGCTGGCTCCGCCCGAAGAAAAAGAGGTGAGTTTTAAAGCCAGGCTGTTCGCCCTGGCCGACGGCACCAGGTTGGATATCGGCAATAAAGACGAAGCAGACAGGGTTGTCGCTGACTTGGAAAAGGCTGCATATGCAGTTAAGGCGGTGGCAACTAAACAAGTGGCTCGTCAGCCAGCCCCGCCCTTTACCACCAGCACTTTGCAACAAGAGGCCTGGTGGAAGCTGCACTTCACCGCCGGGCGAACTATGGCTATTGCTCAGCAACTTTACGAAGGCTTGCCCCTGGGCAAAGAAGGTTCAGTAGGACTCATTACCTATATGCGCACCGACTCTACCCGTGTGGCTGACTCTGCCATAAACGAGGCGAAGGAGTTCATCAGCGAGAAATACGGAGCCAAACTTCTCCCACCAAAGCCACGCAGCTTTGCCAGGAAAACAAAGTGGGCCCAGGAAGCTCACGAGGCAATTCGCCCCACCAAAATTTACCGACAACCAGAACAACTCGAGCCATTTCTTAATCCAGCTCAGCTAAAACTTTACGAGCTTATCTGGAAGCGCATGGTCGCCAGTCAAATGTCAGCAGCTTTATACGACACAACCAACGTGGAGATAGAGGCCAGCAACGCTGAAAAACAATCCCGATTCCATCGGGGATATCTACTCAAAGCAAGTAGCTCTGTGGTTAAATTTCCTGGCTTTATGGCTGTTTACAGCGAAAGCAGGGATGAAGATGAACACAGGGAAAGTTTTGTTTCCCTGCCTAAGCTGGGGATTGGAGATAAATTGATTTACCGGGGAACCTTTCCCGAACAATGTTTTACCCAGCCGCCACCCCGCTACACTGAGGCCACATTGATAAAAGCCCTGGAGCAGAATGGAATCGGGCGCCCCAGTACCTATGCACCCATCATATCCACCATCCAAGGGAGAGATTACGTAAACAAGACCGGTGGCAAGTTTCACCCTACAGAACTGGGGATAATTGTCAACAAAATATTGACCGAGCATTTCCCCAAAATCGTTGACCTCGGCTTCACAGCTCAGATGGAAGAACAATTAGACGAAATAGCGCAGGGTAAATATGAATGGATAGCTGGTTTGCAGGAATTTTATCCCCCCTTTCAGGATATGTTGGATAAAGCCTGGACAAATTTGGAAAAGGTCAGCATGACCCAGGTGAGCGAGGAGACATGCCCCAATTGCGGTCGCTCCATGGTCATAAAGGTCGGACGTTTCGGCAAATTTCTCGCCTGTAGCGGCTACCCTCACTGTAAAACAACCATGCCTTACGTAATTAAAACCGGGGTTGCTTGTCCCCAGTGTGGTGGCGAGCTTGTGGAAAGAATCAGTAAAAAGAAGAAAGTGTTTTATGGGTGTAGCAACTTCCCCAAATGTCAATTCGCCGTAAATCGCAGGCCAGTAGATCAGCCTTGCCCTGCCTGTGGCAAGCTTTTGGTACAATACAGAGGGGATTGGGCTAAATGCCTGGCTTGTCAACGCAAAGTAAAACTATCCGAACTGGAGAAACAAAAAGAGGAGGTAGTCTTATGAAAATTCTAGTCATCCATGGACCAAATTTGAATGTGCTGGGCAAAAGAGAAAAGGCAATTTACGGAGAAAAGACCCTCGACGAAATTGATGCCCTGCTTAAGGAAGAAGAACAGATCTTAAATGTCGAAGTGGTGACATTTCAGTCTAATCACGAAGGAGCGCTAATAGATTTCATTCAAGAGCAAGCGGATTCCGCCCATGGCATAATAATTAACCCTGGCGCCCTCACCCACTATGGATTTTCTCTGCTCGATGCCCTGGTTGACAGCAAACTACCAGTAATCGAAGTCCATTTATCCAATATTTACCGCCGTGAGGAATGGCGATCCCGCTCTGTAATTGCCCCCGTAGCTAAAGTACAGATAAGTGGCCTGGGGTGGGGGGGATATATCGCTGCCCTGCGAGCCTTGGTCCACGAATTGAAGGGAGAGGATTAATCTTAATCCTCTCCCTTATTGATATTCTCAGGAGTGGCGTTTCTTAAAATCCTCTAGATCAAGCGTATTTATGAAATCCTTGTACGCTGATAGCCCTTTCAGCTCTTGCTCGTTGAGTTTATCCTCAGAAACACGCTTGCCCGTTTCCTCTTCAAGTAGAATGCCCGCTTTTTCCAACACTGATTCCTCAGCATATATTGGTGCTCCGACTCTTACAGCCAGAGCTAAAGCATCGCTAGGTCGAGAATCAATATCTAATTTCACACCATCAATGCTCAGAGCAAGGTTGGCATAGAAAGTATCGTCCTTAAGTCCACTTACTACGATATAGTCAACCGAAGCCCCCAGGGTAGTAATCACAGATTGCAGCAAATCATGCGTCAGAGGACGAGATAGTTCGACATTTTGTAGCTTTACGGCAATAGCATCGGCTTCAGCAGGGCCAATCCAAATGGGCAAATAACGGTTAGCCCCCTTCTCTCTTAAAATCACCACCCTTTGATAGTTCATCAAGCTAACTCGGATGCTGTCAATCGTCATCTCTACCATGCTAGGCCTCCTTTATAGTGTCTATTCTACACCTATAATGCTAACTAATCAACAAGCTCAAGTCAACTATCCAGGCTCAAAAAATTAAATTTTTCTGGATTGCTATAAATGCTCAGACATTAGATAATTATTGTGGGAGAGCCATGGCAAAACTTATCTTGGCAAGACACGGCGAAACCGTGTGGAATATAGAGAAGATATATCGGGGCAGAGCGGACGTCAATCTGGACGAGATGGGCATTAAGCAGGCAGAGCTACTGGGCAAGTGTTTAAGGAATTGGGAATTAGAGGCTATTTATTCCAGCCCCTTAAGGAGGGCGATGGACACGGCGAATATTGTTGCCCGTTATCAGAAAATTAGCGTACACATTGCCGAGGGCCTTGTAGATTTCGATTATGGAGAATGGCAATCTCTGCCAGAACAAGAAGCGAAGATGCTATATCCGACCCTCCACAACGAGTGGCACAATAATCCTCACAAGGTAAAAATGCCCGGTGGAGAAAGCCTGGAAGATGTAAGAAGGAGAGCTATCGAGGTGGTTAATTATGCCCTTGCCAAGTATCAAGGAAGCGTGGTTTTGGTATCTCATCGGGTTGTGAACAAGGTCCTGATATGCTCCTTACTGGGGCTGGACAACTCATATTTTTGGAATATAAAGCAGGATGTCGGCGGAATCACGATTTTTGATTATGTAGATGGCCGATTCGTCTTGACCAGACATAACGACACTTCATATCTTAAAGAGCTGCAAAAATCTGTGCTCGATGATTTTTAAACGCGTGTATTCTCAGGCTTAGCGCGCTCTTTAGTCACGGTTCCTTGAACCGCTTGGAGCGCTGCCAGAAGGTCTCGATATACTGCTGTCGTTACTTACTATAGGGATTCCTGTTGCTTTATGTCAGTTTAAGTTCTGAAGTGCAGTTCGGGCAGCGAGCGGCCTGAATAGGAATAGAGGTGAAGCAGTAAGGGCATTCTTTCGTTGTAGGTGCCGCCGGTTCTTCTGCCTTTTTGCGAGCTTGCATCCTGGCGACTGGACGCACGATGAGAAAGAAGACGACCGCTGCTATTATCAGCAAATAAACAGCAGTATTTATGAAGACCCCATAGTTGATTGTAACTGCCCCGGCGGCTTGGGCATCTGCCAGAGAAACATATGGCCCGGGAGTTAAACCTTCTTTAAGGATGACGAAGAGATTGGCGAAATCAACATCGCCCAAGGCGAGACCTATGGGTGGCATAATAACGTTGTTCACGAGTGAGCTTACAACGGCACCGAAGGCCATACCGATGATGATGCCCACAGCCATGTCAATCACATTACCTCTCATTATGAATGCCTTGAAGTCTTGTAACATCTTTGTTTCCTCCTTTGTGCTTTCTTTACCATCCATCTTACAGCGTCCTTACCGCATTGCCAACCGCATGTCCTCGTTCAGTACCTTGGTGACACACCACTTCCGTTCTTTTATTTTGAAAGTAACACTCGAGGTACTCCTGAGGGGTAAGGTATCCCAAAGATTGGTGAGGCAGAAATGTCCCGATTATATCGGGATACTTTCTCCCAGTCCAGTAGGTTGTTTCTTAGTTCCGGAACATGAAAAGAACTGTCTGTTACTTCATAAAATTCCTCAGTATGTGTCAGGTGCGCTCGCTTCACATAACCATTTAGCTTGGGTGAATTGAGTGGCAGTACGAACAACCTGGTATTTCGCTTCTGGCACTCCTCCTCAAAAATCGGCTCAAATTCAGAGCCACCATCCACCTGAATAGCTTTAACAGGGAAGGGCATTCGTTCTTCCACAGCATCCAGGAAACAAGCAGCGTTGACAGATGTAGCCCGTCTGTGTATGTCCAGGACATCTCACCTGCAGATAACATCCCGTGCAGTAAGCTGCTTAAGCACTGCTCCCGGCAAAAGCCGGATGTCCACAGTGTCCAACTGGATCAAGTCGCTCCGCTTATATCGGGGTAATCCTTTGGCTTTCTTATGGCGTAAGGGCGTTTATTTCTCCGCAGGTGAGTTGTGAAATATGGTTTATGGCCAGCTCGTTGAGGATACCGCGTGCTTTAAGGCGATTGATAATACGTCCGACTGCGGAAGCAGAACAAGAAAATCCCTGCCAGCCTCTGGACAGCGACAACAAGCTCTTTGGAGCAGGTGGGCTGGCGGATTCTCTGAGGACGGCAAGATCTGTCTCCTAGACCTTCCAGGTGATAAGGATCGTACTTTCGCTTCCACCGGTAGAAGGTTTGAGGAGAGATACCAAAATAGCGACAGGTGAGGCGGGCGTTTTGATGATGAGACTTGTAGTAATCGAACCATTTAAGTCTGTGCCTGGCTTTCTTTGACAGCATCGGGATAATTGCCAGGCGCCCATATCCCGGGACTATGCTATAAACATTCATAAACCATAATGGAATAGAACCGATTAAGTGAAGTTCTTGACTTTATACTGCCCCCATCAAACTTGATGCCTAACTGGCTCTTAGTTGTAATCGCCAGAGCATCAAAATTTCCGGCTGATGAGAGGCGGCGCGAAAATAAAAGCGGAGTCGCTTATTTTGCTTTTTCACTCACCGTTCCTGATAAACTTCGTCTAAAGTTTATCAATTTTCCCTTTAGCTACTTTTGCCGCAGTTTTCATCGCCAATGAATATATCTCAATGAAGCCAGCGCTTGAGTTTTGATTAAACTTACTACTCTTGTTGAATGTGGCCAGGTCCGCATCAAACAGTGAAAATGGTGACTTGACCGAAACGACGTCGGACCTACCTTTAAGAAGCTTGATTTGCACTGTACCTGTCACATTATTATTCATCGAGTCAATGTATGCATTCAAATGCTTCATGGTCGGCTCATGCCACTTGGCATTGTAACAAAGGTATGCCCATTTTTTGTCAATTATTTCTTTCATCTCGTTGGCTGTTTGGGTGCTGACAAGTTTTTCGAGGTTGTAGTGCGCCTGAGTGATAACGTGGGCCGCTGGAGACTCATACACGCCCCGGACTTTCATTCCCACTAGGCGATCTTCTATAAGGATGACATACCCTACGCCATGCTTGCCGACAATCCTGTTAGTAGTGATGATAAGTTCAGACAGCTTCACTTTCTGTCCATTAAGAGCAACCGGGATACCGTGTTCAAATTCAAGCTCGATATATTCCGCCTGATTGGGCGCATTTTCGGGCAAGGTAGTAATTTGCAGAATCTTCTCTAGATTGGGGGCAAGTTTGGGGTCTTCAATCTCTCCGCCTTCGCCGGTTACACCCCACATATTGTCATCCCAAGAATAAGGAACTCCCTTCTTTGCTTGAGAAGTTTCAATACCGCGTTCGGCTGCGTAAGCAAATTCTTCGTCTCGCCCCATACTCCATTCCCGCACCGGAGTAATGACTTTCATGTCTGGATCTTCACAGAGAATCGAACTCTCAATCCGCACCTGGTCATTGCCCTTACCGGTACAGCCATGAGCAATAACCCTTACTCCTTCTGCATGAGCTATCCCCACCGCTTTTTTGGCAATTAGCGGGCGGCCAACTGGCGTGCTTAAATGGTAGTCTCCTTGATAGCTGCCGTTGGCTTTAATGGCTTTGGCAACATACTGCTCGGCAAACTCGTCTTTACAATCGAGCACAATGGCCTTTTTTGCTCCCAATTTGAGAGCTTTTTGTTTCATAGCCTCCAAATCATCGACTTGTTGACCAATATCAATAGTGAGAGCAATAACCTCGGCATGATAAGTGTCCTGAATCCACTGCAGGATAACAGAGGAGTCAAGTCCTCCCGAGTAAAGAAGTACTACGGAGTCAATCTTTTCCCCCTCTTTAACCTCGTGGGAGGCAATTTTGTGATACTTGGTTTGTGTTTTCATATTTCTCCCTTTATTTCTGAATTAACTTCTTTATTACTTTTTCAAAGATTTCCTTTTCTTCGATCCAGCGCCGCCTTTTTTCCAGAATACTTTTTTGGACATTTGAAAGCTGAAGATTGCCAGTTGAGCCCTGCGAAGCGGCTAGCTTAAGGAGTTTGGCTGCGTCGAAAGGGGGGATCTCGCTGAGATGTTTTTTAGCATACATATATGCCTGCCGGAAAGGCAGTTTCTTTTCCTGAGCCAAAACATATACCCAGTGGGCGGCAAAAATCTCCTTAGGAATGTGGTTCTTGATTTGCGCCTTATTGACCTCAATCGTTTGTACGAAAAGCTTGGCTACTTTCACAGAAGAAAGAGTGACATTATCGGCGCCCATTATGCTGCCCTTTACTTGTTGTACATCCCTGTTGTACCCAGAGGGCAGGTTTGCCAGAGAACTGCTGATTTGCAGCTGGGTTGCTATAACCTGATGGTATTTGGCTCGCATCAATTCCAGCGCATCCCAATTTTGTTTTTGTGGCATGATACTGCTACCGATACTGAGACTTTTGTCAAACTTAATAAAAGAAAATGGCTCAGTGGTAAACAAGAGGCTATCAGTAGCAAACTTGTTCAACGTAGCCATCACTTGCGATAAAGCGTGGATAACAGTTGACTCAATTTTTCCTCTTGAGTTCTGAGAGTAGAGAGCGTTATTTTGTATTTTGGTGAAACCCAGCAATTCGGCAGTGTATACCCGATCGATTGGTAGGGTTATACCGTACGCCGCTCCAGAACCAAGTGGCGACTGATTGTTGAGAGTATAAGCCGACTCAACCAAAAAAAGGTCATCGAGCAGGCTTTCCGTAAAAGACCCGAGCCACAGCCCGAACGAAGACAACATAGCTGGTTGCATATGAGTCATACCAGGCAGGGGAACATTGGATAATTTCTCCGCTTGCCCATAAAAAGTTTCTGCCAAGTCAAGTAGCGCCAGAACAATCTCGATAAGCTTGGCCTTGATATAGAGACGGAGGTCAACCAATACCTGGTCGTTTCGGGATCGACCGGTGTGCAACTTCGCTCCTGACTCTGGATATTTCTTCGTCAGGTCATTTTCGATTCTTGTATGCACATCCTCATCACCTAACTGCAGAGTGTATTGACCTTTCTTATAAAGCTCGAAAATCTCAATCAAACCCTCTTCAATATTTTCTAGGTCCGTTTTTTCTATCAGTTCTTGCTTGGCAAGCATCCTGGCGTGTGCCAGGGACCCATAAACATCAAAACTCACCAGGTTTTGATCCAGCAAAACATCGTTGCCAGCAGTGTATTGCTCAACAAGTTTATTTAGGTTGGTTGTGTTTTGCCACAATTTTTTTGCCATATGTTTCTTCTTTCTCCTGAATTATTTCAACGCCGAACAACTTTGGTTGTTTGTCGCGATAGAATCATAAATAAAAAATCCTCATCGCCAAATAAAAACTTTCGTTTCTACCTAGGGACGAGGATTCTTACCCCGTGGTACCACCCTGATTCTTCAAACCGCAATCTCGGTTTGAAGCACTCATTGGGCTATTGCATCTGCGGGAGCCACCCGCTGGATCCTACTTGTTCCAAGTCGGAACTTTCTTCGGCCCATAACCTCTGGAGCCCGTTCGGAAACTTATTTCTACCGGGCTTGCACCATCCCCGGCTCGCTTATAGAAAGCGTCCGCTTCCTACTATTCTCCTTCCTCGGTTAAGACTCGGCTAAGATATGAATTTTCAGCTATTCTCATTATAGGGCAGACTATATTCTTGTGTCAAGCGTTTCGTGTATGGTGTCCAGGACATACTATGGAGTCAGAGAGTGACAATGCACTAAATCATATAATCTGGGCTCATTGAATAAAATGAGACTGCTTATTGCAATGGTCTATAGGACTCAAATCGGGAGTTTACTACCTGCTTTGAAAGTGGACAGCTTCCAGATAGTGGAGCAGATAGCGGCGATACAATAAGATTGTAGAAGAGCATGAGATACCGTTCAATAGATAAAAAATCTGGTCACTGCCAATGTTGTGTAAAAAGGCGCCTCTTATTTCTCAAAGCTTAGGGCTATATCTCAATTGCATCCGGGAGGACTTCTCCAATGTCCTGCCCACTATTGAGGAAGCCCATCGAAATGATAGAAGTCCATTCAACCTCCCCAAGCAACCACCCCGGGACGAAGAAGGACTTAAATGTCAACCTTGTGTTAACAGATGCCGCATCTCACCAAACACCGCGAGCTATTGCGGGCTGCGCATTAACAAAGAAAGGAGATTGGTGGGAGCCAGTGCAAATAAGGGCAATCTTAGCTGGTATTACGATCCTCTGCCCACTAACTGCGTAGCTGCCTGGGTCTGTCCTGCCGGAACTGGAGCCGGTTATCCAGAGTATGCCTACTCCCGTGGCGTTGAATATGGCTACAAAAATTTGGCTGTCTTTTATCAGGCTTGTTCTTTTGATTGTCTTTTTTGCCAAAACTGGAATTAGCGCAGTAAGGCAACGAGCCCAAGCCGGGTTAGTGCCACGGCGCTGGCTGAGGCAGTTGATGATCGCACGGCCTGCATTTGCTATTTTGGCGGCGACCCGTCCCCCCAACTACCTCACGCCCTGCGTGCTTCTCGATTGGCGCTGGCAAGGAACAAGGCCAGGATTCTTCGCATCTGCTGGGAGACTAATGGCTCAATGCAGCCAGCATTGCTGAAACAGGCGGCTGAGCTTTCATTAAACTCCGGTGGTTGTATCAAGTTTGACCTGAAGGCATGGAGCAAAGAGTTGCACATAGCCCTTTGTGGTGTGAGTAATGAGCAGACACTGGAGAACTTTAGACTGCTCGCTGACTACATGAGGAAACGTCCCTCACCCCCATTTCTGGTGGCTAGCACCTTACTTGTACCTGGCTACATTGATAATGCGGAGGTGGCAGGAATTGCTTCCTTTATTTGCTCCCTCAGCCCTGATATTCCCTATGCTCTTCTCGCCTTTCATCCCCAATTCACGATGAACGATTTGCCGCCTACATCCAGGCGGCATGCTCAGGAATGTCTGGCAGAAGCAAATGCTCAGGAATTGGGGAATGTAAGATTGGGCAATATTCATCTCATTGGCGATTACTACCGGGCACATACGAAAATTTGACAAAGAGGTTATGGGTGTGCTAGAATTGACAATGTCCCGAGTAGCCAAGCGGGCACCTGACAGAAGAGTCGGGTCTGGTGGAAGCTGAAAGGTGCAGGTGAGAGCCAGCACAAGGTAGGTGGAAACGGGGCCGGATGATAGCTGGTAGGGGAAGTAAAGTTACTCGGGGCAGTTTATTTTTTGCCAGCTTAGCCGTCTTGTTATCTTCTGAAATCAGCTAAGAGAACAAGCTGGATACTTACATAGATATTCAGCTTTTTTAAGTTAGACTCGTAATATAACAGTCATTGACCTAGAACAACAAATGAGTGAATGCACCAATTGGCTCACCATCATTGCCAGTCCTCGTCACAATAGAAACTTACGCCAGCGAGACCCGGCCCCATGTGAGTCCCCAGCACCGGTCCCAGCTCAAGAAAGCGTAGCTCAACCCAATGAAAGCCTTCACGAAGCCTTTTCTCTAATAACCCGGCTACATCGGGGACATGGCTGTGGGCAACATAACCATGAAGGGAGACGTTCCCTTTAACTTCTTTTTCCACAAACCTTAATATATACTCCATGGCATGGGCCATGGTTCTTGCCTTGTTTAAGACCTTGACCTCTCCATCCTCCTGGGTCAGAACAGGCTTAATTTTCAGTAAGGTACCAATCAGGGCTCTAGCTGCCCCAATCCGCCCTCCTTTCCAGAGATACTCCAATGTATCAAAAGCACCGATAACCTTTATGCGCTTGTTTAGTTTTTCTATAGAAGCCTCAATTTGAGATAGCGTCTCTCCCCTTTCCGCGGCTTCGGCGGCAGGGGAGATTAACATTCCCATAGCTATAGTCAACGAATCTAGTATCTCAATTTGAGCCTGGGGAAACGCATTTTTGGCAGCCAAAGCTGAAGCACAGGTTCCGCTTAATTTGCTAGAAATATGAAGGGACAGGATGGGATGTCCCTGCTCTGCCAGCTCGCGATATACTTTGATGAAGTCGGCAACAGTAGGTTGTGAAGTAGTAGGCAGCTTTCCGCCTTTGACTAGCTTTTGATAGAACTCCTCGTTACTAATGTCCACCTCTTCAGCGAAAACCTCACTTCCGAAAGCAACCCTGAGCGGCACAACACGGATATCATATTTAGCGATGACCTCTGGCTCGGGGTAGGCAGAGCTATCGGTGACGATTTTAACTTTAGCACTCAAGTTCTCACTCCTCACCAGCGAAGCATGTAGTTAAACTCTGAAGCTAGTAATAGTTTAAGTCTTCCAAAAATTGAATGCATTTTTGTACTTTAATAGCCTGTCAGATACATTTTTCTAGAAAAGCCTGCCTGTTACTAAGTTAATCCCTCATACAAAGTCTAGCGCCCACAGTCGTAGCTGTCCACCACTGGGGATACTCGCCATTTCACGAGCACGCAGAGATTCAAAATTGCCGGGAGATTATGGCTCTTGGCACCGTGCAAGCGAGTAGCCCTACTATCTCTTCCCAAGAGAGGTGGGTCAAACGCAAGCATACTGCATGAAGTGCCGTGCCAAGAGGGAAATTGAAAACTCCAAGAGCATCATCATAAAAACGGCAGACCGACAACTCAGAGAGCGTCTCCCCAATCTACGACACGAAAGTATTCAGAATCTGCAGGAGTTGGGCTTGCTCCTTACACAGCCCCACATAATGCGGAAGGGCTGGGTTTTGCCTCGGCGGCGGGATATCCGGTCCTTTTGTCTTAACAAGCACTCTTAGCGCAGACTTATATCCCAGGGATTAGCGCCACTCTACTGTGGGCATTATCCTGTACGCCGTGATTCTGGGCTTTTCTTTCAAAAATGCTTCGGCTTGTCGGAGCAGATCTTGCGTTATCCTTGACTTTGCCCACATCCTCCAGTTTTCAATCATCTCCCATGTGCTCATCATTACGACGACAGAGGAATCCACCTCGCTGACGAGACTCTCAGCGCTCACAAAGCCTGGATATTGCATGGCATGCGACCTGAGCTTCATCAATATGGGCTCCAGGTCCTTATAACTCTTCACTTTATATCCTACGACACCTTTTATCATTGCCGCCTCCTTTTTCTTCTCGCCTGCAATTTCCTTATCGTCTATGTTTCAGGCTGCCTCGTAGAATGTTACTTAATGTGCGCTAACTTCAGTCTAACTGTTCACTTCCTCGAGTTCTTCTTCAGCGAAGCGACTGACTGCCGGCAAGCCTTTCGACTCGAACCTCACCATATACCAGAAGCGAAAAGTATCCTTAACCGGTGTTTTGTCCACGACCCCAGTGCGGTCTCTATACGGTGAAGCAGAACTAGGACTGACTTTCACCTTGCTGCCTTTCTTGAACTTCGGCACCCTGCCACGATATCCCCGGGGAATGTCATACTCCCTGCGTTTAATGGGGTCAGAGAGGATAGCATAAGCCTCGTTTATCTCTTTCATTTGCTTACTGGCATCCTGACTTGCCTTATTCCTGTCTGGATGATATAGAAAAGCCAGCTTGCGATACGACTCTTTTATCTCCGTTGCGCTGGCGCCCGGCGCAATGCGTAACACTGCGTAGTGATCTTGCTCACTTTGCATTCTTCCAATCCTGGTTTCCTGTGGAATTCACTTTGGTATTTGCCTCGCCCACTATTGCTCTTACTTCCGTCAGTACTGAGTATCATAATACTATTCAATATCTGGTCTGTCAATTATTCTGGCAATGATAATGTCGAACCGCCGGATTTATCAGCAAACTGATGGCAGGCGCAGGATACAACGATTGTCAGCATTGGTGCTGACCTGCCGGCCCCATTAGCACCAAGAAAACCAAAAATCTCCCCTTCTTCGACTTCAAATGAGATGTGGTCCACTGCAATAAGCTGACGGAACATCTTGGTTAGATTGTCAGCTACTATTGCCTTCATTGTCCGTCTCTACTTCCACGAACAAGCTCTCGACCGAGGCGAAATGCATCCTCGAGAGCCGCAGGATTTTCTTCAATCTGGCCTTTGTTAGCGATCCCCCTGACTAATAAATCACCGGAATACTTCACACCTACAGCGTCAAAGAAATACTTCACCGTGAGCACTGCGCCATCAAATAGCTTTTTACCTCGAGTAGCGCCTACCGAGATAAACACCCCCCTCCGCACTCGCTTATCCTCCTTGCCCGTGCCCAACACATGTCTTCTTACCCAAAGCGCCTGACATCTGTCTATTACTGCCTTCGCCTGGCTGGTAATACCATAGAAGAATATCGGTGAAGCAAAAATAATATGGTCTGCTTCCAGAAGCTTTTTATAGAGCAATTGCATATCATCCTTAATGGCACAGGTGCCATCCTTGAGACAGGCATATATTTCCAGGCATGGTGAGATTTTGAGTTTTGAGACCAGCACCTTTTCAACCTCGGCTCCTGCCTCCACGGCACCTTCCATCGCCTTATCAAGAAGAAGCTCTGTATTGCCTTGCCTTCTGGGGCTGCCCATAATACCCAATACTTTCATAATCGTCCTCTTGCTCAATAAGCCGTTCCTCAGTGCTAAAGACCGGGCACTCACCTGCCGTTCTTACTAAAGGCAAATTCACCTGAGTGCAGAGATGTAGCCCCTCGGGACCTTCTAGGCCTAAAACAAAATTATAGTGGCCTTCCTTAGCTTGCTGCTCATTATATACCGAAAGACCGCTAAATACATAACTCCGCTCTGGCTTATTTAGCCAGACAAAGGCATTGGGATTCTGGCATTATCCCATAATGGTAGTGCTGCAGCGCGCCCCAAATTCTATCACGAATTTCTGGGCTCTCTTCCTACAAAGCTCCCTTAAATCATAGCACGAGGGCGGGAAAAATCTTGAATATTATTGCAGGAATTTCCTGGCGCCGATGAGGGGTAGTCCAATCCCGTTTCGAGGATTAGGTTCTTTCCGACTTTATATGCCCAGCTTTTTTCGATTCGCTTCTATGTGGGCCAGGATGGCATTCGCAGCTTGGACGGGGTCTTTTTCAACATTCAATATACAGTCGGTTAGCTGCTTGCAGTCCTGTGTCAACAAGTGAACCAAATTCGGTGCTCCGGTAACTGTGGGTACCGGATTCACATAGGTATAAAGACCAAAAGCCAGGGCAAAGACGGCATCAATAGTCGCTTTCTGTTCCATATACTCGGGGGCGACGGCAGCCACAGGTAGTTCGGAGACAGGTACATTTCCCAAAGCGCTGGATATGCTAGCCAGCAGATCGGCAATACGCCCGGTATCAGTACACGTTCCGTAACTCAATACCGGTGGTATACCCAGAGTCTGGCAGAGACTCTTAAGACCAGTGCCCGCAAACTCACCTGCCTCAGGGCGGCATAAACCCGCTACCTGCATTGCCCCATTACCACAACCCATGGAAAGGACAAGAAGATCGCGCTTAATCAGTTCCTTAGCCATTTGCACGCTGTGTACGCCCTGGCCGGTATCTCTCAGAGTAGTACACGAGATAAGTCCAATCACACCCCTGATGGTACCGTCTTTGATTACTTTCAAGAGCGGCTCCAAGGAGCCACCCAGAGCTTCAACGATGCTTTCCGAGGAGAACCCGACCGTGACTTCATTCATCGGCAAACCCGTAACCGGCTGCACCGAGGCATGGCGTTCTTTAAAATTATCTATGGCCATCTGCAACAGCCGGGCTGCCTGCTCCTCCGCCTTTGCAGGCTCATAATTGATACGCTCGGTAATGCTTTCGAAAGCAACCAGGTCGCTGACCGGCACCAGCCTTATTTTGTACTTCCTGGCATAAGCCGGGTCAAGCGGCATCGAGCAGTTCATATCGCAGGTAAAGAGGTCAACACAGCCGCTGCCGAGAACAGCCTCCTGCATTATCCAGTTACCTGTAAAACCATAGAAGGCGTCATCCATTTCCCATCTTTGAATCATCTCCTGACCGGTCTCGATGTTGGCAATAACGCGCAGTCCCTTTGCCCCGACCGCTCTGGCTTTATTCTGCCACTCCGGCTTCCTGGCCAACTGCACCGTGGCGAAACCGAGGAAGGGCTCATGCCCATTGGGCAAAGCATTAATATAATCGGGATCAAGAACTCCGAGGTCAACACGCATCTTATGTGGCTTGGGAAGACCGAAGATAATATCCTGGCAGTACTCATTTACAATTTGACTCTGGTAGGCCATCGCTATGCTCAGGCGCATCGCTTTTAGTGCCAGGCTAACGTGATAGCCGTCCACGTTAGTGAGACAGGAGCTTGTAGCACGCAGCATCTCACCGTATATTCCGCCGGCAAACAAGTCCAGATTCTTCCATGTTTTCTTTCGTTCGTCGGGGGCCAAGGCTTCAACTATCTAGCTCGGTTCATCGGCTTTACGGTTGAAGTCAGCTTCAACGAAATCGCAGAGAGCCAGAGCCGTTTTCTCGGCTGTGCCTGAGGTAGCTACTCCCAGCCTACCGTCAAATACCTTCAATTTGTCCCTCTCGATTATTCTAAAAGGAGTCTCGCCTTTGGCTGTAGCTCGAAGTGTCTTGACAGTCTGCTCGGTGTGATAGTGATATGTTGAAGCTCCCAGTATATTCCTGAGGAGCATCATGCGCATCGCCATACCATCTCCGGTGATGCCGCACACGCCTCTCTTGTCCTTGGCAACATCGGCGCGGCACGGCCCGTTGGAGCACAGGTCACAGCGAACTCCCCCCATACAGAAGGGAAAACGCTGGTTGGGATTGCCTCCCATTCCCTGGGCTTCGTATCTGTCCCAGATGTTATTCATACCATCTTCTTTGATCCTATCGTATACTCGACGTACGGATTCGTGATACGAAATTCTGTCTTTATCCATGGCAATCCCTCCTTTTGCTCGGTGCTACTCTCCAAGCCAAAATCCATTTTAAGGATAATACATTCTTTCCATAAGAGCTAGATTCCGAGCAGCACCACGCAAATTAATCATGGTCTATACCCTGATTTCCCGGGTAAAAAGCAGAATTGCATACAATCTCATTCAGAGAATCAGGTTCTTCCCGCTGGTTTTAACCAGAGCTTGATAGGCTTTTCAAACGGGGTTCCCATGGTGGTGAGAACTCCCTTTCGACGATCAGGGCTACAGATAGAGCCTGAGAATCTTCCGTCCCTGTCGCTATTTCATCTCTATATCTGGTGTGTCTCAATTCCAGTTCGAGGGTTAGTTCCTTCCTCACCGAATTTCCATCAGTTAGCAGACACAGGCAGTTGAAACTCTGTACCTCAGTGAAGCAACTTGTTCTTAAGGTAGTGTATAGCTCGATAAAGTTGCACGGCTATTATTGCCATGAGCAGCTTGGGTACCCATACCCAGAAAGGGTTTATCGCTAGCGCCAGAAATAATGGAGGGTCCTCCACCATACTATGATTGATGCCGATGGAAATATGGAGGCGCTCTAATTCTTCTTTGTTCAAGATTCCCCTTTTAGCTTCGTCAATAGTAACAGCCCCGCCGTACGTCAGGCCAAAGCCGACGCTGATTACCCACAAGGTTGCCGCTCGCTCGGGTAGTCCGAACACTTTCATCAAAGGTCGGAAAATTTTCACGGAGTACTCTGTCCATCCCAGAGATTGGGATAGTTCCAGCATGATCATGATAACCATGATGATGCCTAAAATTCTTAAGAGTAAGGTCATCAGGTTTACTGCCCAATCCTTCAGAACCATGAGCAGTGGAGCGTCAAAAGTAAGCTGGGCAGCCACCGGGATACTCTGGCTGGTATCACCGAGAAACTGGGAAGCGATGAGCACCGTCAGGATAGCTGCCGCAATACGAATAAGTGTTATCTTGATGATATTAATCCCCGATTTGTGCTGAATAATTCCCTCAATGATGAGGTTATGGCAAATCAGGGTAAATACGGTAATCAGCTTCATCTGCTCAATGGTGAATGGTAGGGCGGTCATGGCAGCGATAGTGACATAAGCATTGATTAACATTCCGCCAATGATTGGTAATGCTGCCTGGAAAGGTAGATTGATCAGGTTCATCAAGGGACTTAATAAGAAACTGAGTTGATTCAGCCAGCCTGTCCACTGAAGGAGGGTTACCAGCAGTGAAACGGGAATGATAATCCGGCATATCCAGCCGAAACTACGCCAGCCCCGCTTAAGACCGGCCAGGCATCCTATTTTCAAGTAGCTGCGAAAATTGGGCATCTTGATATCGGTTACATCGCTTTTAGCAAATCACCTATAGAGAGTGTTTGTTGGCCATTACACAGGGCTTGGCCATTAACCTCACCGCTGGATCGGTTTCTCAAGGTATTTCTCGACTACCTCCGATTCGCGGAGCCAATAAGACGGAAAACTCTGGATGTTGTCTTTTGTCGAGATACAGAAATTTACCCCGGTGGACGAACTTGCCGATATCGTGAAGTGGGACAGTCAGTACAACAGTAGGGTATTCGCTGTCCCACTGCATCACGAATCCTTTCCCAGACATCATAATACGCAATTACCCAAATGGCAATAGTGGCGTTCTGGCAAAACATAGAATGGGCTTACGGAAGACCTGTGGAATATGCAGTTCGAACCCCAATGCCAATCCATTGGACAACCGGGCTGTTCGGCTGAAACTTCGGCATGAACTCAGTCGCGCACTCACGACAAAGCATGATAGGTCAGGAAACTACAAAAAGCTGGGGATGAGCCACTTCCAAAATATCCAGAATTGGACAGAAGAGAGGCGATGTGAAGAAATTTTTGAGAGGGAGAAATCCCCCGTTTGGTGCTCTTGCCACAAATGCTATAATCTAACCAATGCCACAAAAGTTTGCTCACCTTCACGTCCACACCGAATATAGCTTGCTCGATGGCATGTGCCGCATCCCCCAGCTTATTGCCCGTACCAAAGAGTTAGGCATGGACAGCCTTGCTATCACCGACCACGGCGCCATGTATGGCGTTATTGATTTTTATGTGGCAGCTAAGGAAGCAGGGATAAAACCAATCATTGGCTGCGAAGTCTATGTCGCCGAGACCGATTGCCATAGCCGAGAACCAGCCCACAAGAGCCACTATCATCTTACTTTACTGGTCAAGAATGAAAAGGGCTACCGTAATTTGCTCCAACTGGTTACTAAAAGCCACCTCGAGGGATTTTACTATAAGCCCAGGGTAGATAAGGAGCTTCTCAAGCTTCATCATGATGGCCTTATTGCCCTTTCGGGGTGTGCTCACGGGGAACTGGCTCGACTTATCCTCGAAGGACGAAACGACGAGCTTGACAGAACAGCTTCGTGGTACAAGGAAGTCTTCGACGATTACTACCTGGAGATTCAAAGGCATCCTATTCCTGAACTGGAGCAAATCAACCAGGAGCTTGTTGCGCTGTCCGTTAAACTCAACATACCACCGGTAGCCACGTTCGATGTGCATTACGTTGATAAAAAAGACGCCCCAGCCCATGAACTCCTTTTGTGTGTACAGACCAATACCTCTGTGTATGATGAGAAAAGGCTGAAGATGGCTGGCGATTTCTTCTACCTGAAAAGCCCTGAAGAGGCGGAACAACTGTTTGCAGACTTACCTCAGGCTGTGGAGAATACTCAAGCTATTGCTGATATGTGTCAGATAGAGCTAGATTTCACCAAGCTGCATCTGCCGCAGGTGGAATTGCCCGAAGGCAGAAAAGCTGATGATTTCCTGGCTGAGCTCTGCTGGCAGGGTTTGTCAAAACGTTACCAAGAGCCCGGCTCAGAGGTCAAGGAACGGCTTAGCCACGAGCTTGATGTCATCCAGAAGACAAGGTTTGCCCATTACTTCCTCGTTGTTTGGGATATAATCTCCTTTACCAGAGAACGGGGCATCTATTTTGGTGTTCGGGGAAGTGCTGCTGCCAGCCTGGCTCTTTACTGCCTGGGCATCACTGCTGTAGACCCACTAGAATATGGGCTTGTTTTCGAACGATTCCTTAATGTCGAGCGCCGCGAGCTCCCTGATATTGACATTGATTTTCAGGACGACCGCCGTGATGAAGTCCTGGCCTACGTTAACCAGAAATATGGCTCCGACCACGTAGCTCAAATTATTACCTTTGGCACCATGGGAGCCAGAGCAGCGATAAGGGACACGGGTCGGGCTTTAGGCATGCCTTATGGTCAGGTTGACCGGGTAGCTCGACTCATTCCTCTGGAGCTGACCATAACCCTGGATAGAGCCCTGGAACAGAGCAGGGAGCTTTATGACATCTATCACCAGGATGCAGCAATACGCGACCTAATTGACTCAGCCAGGAAATTGGAGGGAATGGTCAGGCACGCCAGCACCCATGCCGCCGGTGTGGTTATAGCACATGAGCCCTTAATCGATGATGTGCCCCTACAACTGCTGGGAAAGGGTGAACAGCGCACTGTCATGACTCAGTTCCACATGGGGAACATCGCCCGCCTGGGACTGTTAAAAATGGATTTTCTGGGACTATCTAATTTGACCATCCTGGCCAAAGTTAAAGAAATTATTGCCAAAAATCGTGGAATCTCCCTGGATTTGCAGCATATTCCTCTCGACGATGCCAGGACCTTTGAGTTGCTTGCCTCGGGGGAAACCAAAGGCATCTTCCAACTGGAAAGCGCCGGCATGCGCCGCTATATCAAGGAACTCAAGCCCACTAACTTCAGCGATATCTCAGCTATGGTGGC
>Ga0209979_1000098_pt1 | contig 148338 bp, 133 predicted proteins | sample AnhtaG_FD_183114 | JGI IMG/M metagenome (GOLD analysis project Ga0209979, IMG submission 183114) | Deep subsurface microbial communities from Anholt, Denmark to uncover new lineages of life (NeLLi) - Anholt_01485 metaG (SPAdes) (version 2) | ecosystem: Environmental > Aquatic > Marine >...
GTCGGAGACAAGGTGACCAGCGATACGATCAAGCAGTACCTTCAATACCATAGACATGAGGAAAAGACTCCTAAGCAATTAAAATTGGACTTCTAATGCCCCGTGCGGAAGCACGGGGTTCTTTACTCAAATTGAAAATAACGGCAGAATTCAAATGATCATATGGATAAAACCACGTGTATTGAACCGGATTTCCATAATCATCATAGATCCCCTCAATGTTCTTTCTATACTCCTCGCACCAGGCAGTGCTTTTTCTAACCCCGCGCTCCCCATGCCCTGGTTCGTGATGGTCGGCGATTAGAAACATCACATGACCATTTTTTATTTTATCTATCTTGTTCGGTTGTGTATTTAAAAAATAGGTTGGCAGCCATATATAGGTGTTATACTGAATAACCTTGAATGAGACATAAGATAGAGGCAAGCTACAGCTATAATGAACAATACAACAACTATTAAGAATTTCCTGTTTAAACTTTTTGAATGTTTCACGTTCTTTTTCATCACATACCTTCTGGCTGTTTCAAATCCGGCATTTTTAGGGCATCGACAAGCTGTAGATATTGAGGCCAGAAATGCCCTTCATGCCAGTTCAGATCTTTATCCCAAAACCCTGGGCAATCAAAAACCGCTCTATCAACATAGGTATAACTGATTTCACATAGTTCGAGGTCTTTATTCTGATTAAATAAAAAATCATATGCCATTGACTGAAAATTGAGTCTCGTGGATATCTTAAAAGCAATTTCAATAGCACGAAGATCTATTTTACTTATATCATAATCTATCTTTCCACTGCCGGAGGCCCGGAAATCGTTTTCCCTGTTAAACCTTCTGAAAGCAAATGCTCTTTCACCGATTACAGAGACACGTGTATCGAATAAATTATTCGGCAAGTACTTCTGAAACAAAATGTAGTTTTTATCAATCTGCCAAAAGAGAGGTTTATAGTGACCGCGAACTCTTCTCAAAACATCACCTACAAAGCGACGTAACTCTTTATAAGGATTAAAATACTTAAGTTGGAGGCTATTCATGCCAATTATTCGGCCCGATTTGATCCCTTTGCCGAACATTTTTGAGATAAGTCGCTTTGCGCTTGACTTGCTTTTCACTAATATTACGTTACTTGATCCTGCGCCGCCTTTGAGTTTAAATACTACCGGCATTTGTGCTGATCTAAGCCATCTTAAAGCCTCATCCTTTTCCCACGATATGTAAAACTCAATAATGGGGAAACCATGGTGTTTCAAAAGATAACACTGTTTTATTTTGTCATCAAAGTGCCATGATGTTTCCCAATTGGGAAAGCAGGGGATTTTTATTTCATATTGGATAATGGGGATAATCGTTTTCGCGATCTGCCGGGGCCCATCGTAATGCTCCCATTGATAAATAAAGAGATCAAGTTCGGAAACTCTTTCCCAAAAATCCTGTGCGCCGGCTTCTAACCAGATACATTCAATTCCGTTGTGCTTCAATATCTGCTCATACCTTTCAAGATATGCTCGATGTAAACCTCCAAGATGTTGTTTATATATGCCTGCTTTCATGGATTCGCGTTTTTCAAAGCAAATATTACCTTAGCAAACTATTCTGCTCCCATTGAAAAGTAGACAAGGTTTATGACATAGCTAGGGGGAAGATAAAGAAGGAGGTGTAGGATGTCTTCCCCAGAGAAAAAATGGACATTAGATCGGAAGATGGAGGTTGTTTTAGAGCTTCTAAAAGGTAGTGATGCAGCTGCCATAAGCCGTTCTAATGGTATCAGTCAGGCCCAACTGTTTGAGTGGCGAGATAGGTTCTTAGAAGCTGGCAAGGCTGCCTTAAAGGTCCGTAGGAATCAGGATCACAATAAAAAGATACGCCAGTTAGAGAGGCTCGTAGGCCGCCTGACCGTGGAGAAGGAGATTTTAAAAAAAACCGAACAAATCCAACGCAAGAGGAAATTAAAGAGTTGATAAAAATGGGATACCAGCTAACCGTCATTTCCTCAGCATTAGGTGTGAGCCGATCTACTTACTATAAGCAGATAGGAGAAGGCAAGGATAAAAATTCTAAGCCTATCATGGACGAAGCATTGGCTAAGAGGATAAGAACCATATTGGATAAAGAGGAGACCTTTGGCTATCGTCGGGTATGGGCTCACCTACGCTTCAAAGAGAACATCAAAGTAAATATCAAGAAGGTACATAGGATCATGAAACTGAAAGGGTGGCAATGCAGGCTCTGGAATCGCCCCTCTTATATACCCAAGGCTACCCATATTCAAAAATCTACAGTTAATCGGCCTGATTATCTCTGGTGTATGGATTCTACCAAGATATACTGTGGCATAGATGGTTGGGCTACCTTAATTGCAGTAATGGATGCAGGTAGCCGTGAGATTGTAGGATATAGGTTCTCCCCTCGAGGTAGAGCCATAGAGGCTATCGATGCATTGGAACAGGGTCTCATTAGAACATATGGTATTTTGAAGGTTCCTCAAGAACTGACTTTAAGGAGTGATAACGCCTCTATCTTCTTGGCCCATGATTTTGTTAAGACTGCAAAAAGATATTCCATCATCCAGGAGTTTACCCCTAAATATTCCCCTGAATACAATGGGAGTATTGAGAGATTTTTCAGAACCTTAAAGCAAGAATGTGTTTGGCTTAATAGGTTTGAAACCTTTGAGGAGGCAGAAAACGTTATATCAGAGTGGATTGAGTATTATAACCGGGAACGACTTCATTCATCCCTGGGATACCTAACTCCCACGGAATGGAGAAATCATTTTTATCTTCCCCTTGCTGCATAATTTTGTGTTGACTTTCAGGGGGGCACTACAAAACTTCACGTCTATTTGCGGTTGTCTTAGTTCAGGAAGATCTAATAGGTCTATCAACTGAAGGTATTGAGGCCAAAAGTGGCCTTCGTGCCAATCTAATCCCGAGTCCCAATAACCGGCGCATTTATAAATATCCATTGCATAAGATGTATACCCCATCTCACAAATCTGAGGCTCGTTGTTTTCATTAAAAAGAAAATCATATGCCATACATTGAAAGCTAAGTGTATTTGAGATATTGAAGGCAATTTTGATACAATTAATGTTTATTTTTCTTCGATCAAGATCAATTTGCTCCATATCATATGCTCTAAAGTCGCCTTCTACCGTTTGAATATTAAAAGCAAATGCTCTGTCCCCAATGATAGTTACTCGTGTGGTGTGCAGATTATGAGGCAAAAACTTTTGGAAAAAAATGTAGTTTTTTTCCTTTTGCCACCATAGTTCTGTGTAATCCCCCTGCACCTTTTTCTTGAGAATCCAGGCTTTATGCCTGATTGTCCTGCATAGGTTCGATCTTCTACTATGATAATCACGGGAGCCTGGGACACCTCCTGGCACTATTCCTTTTCCAAACATGTGCGAGATCAATCGTTTCGCCTGTCTCCTATCATTGACCAAAACCACATCTTGGGATAACGCCCCCCTGTTCAATTTAAAAATCAAGGGAAATTCAACACCATCGATCCACTTTTCAGCTTCATCTCTTTCCCAAAAAATATAAGTCTCAATAACAGGAAAGTCATGATTCTTTAAAAGGTAATATTGTTTTATCTTGCTATTGTAATGCCAAAACGTGCTCCAATTCGGAAAACACTTTATCTTCATCTCCTTTTCTATGACAGGGATCAAAGACTCTGCCATCTGTTGATCCCTGTCTATGTAAACCCAGTGGAAAATAATAAGATCTAATTTGGCTACAATCTCCCAAAAATCAGGTTGACTTGCTTCAAGGAAGACATTCCCTATCCCATTATATTCCAGGATCCGTCGATATACCTGTAAGTAAGGATCAACTCTGCCGCATTGGTCTTTATGAAGACCGACTATCAGCCTATTCTCCATTATAACATCCAATCAGATCCCCCACCCCGATGATTTCCTATTAAAGCAATACTCTCTTCCATGGGCTCGAGTTGGCAATCTCTTCTCTCAAGATAGATGAGTCACGAACTGGGGGGATACGTAAGGTGAGAAACCGATCTCTTTGTTGCAGATACACATCAGCTTTGGCTAGAGGCAAGGGCCTCGTTTATATCTTCCTCAGTAATTCCCAGGAGGCAGAGGATATTCATCAGGCGAGACTTGCCAAGGGAACCATTGGCCACCTGGTCGAGTCCCTTCTTGGCATTGTAGGCTATGCTCAATCCCGCTTGGCCGAGCATTAATGCATCGTTAACCCCGTCGCCCACAGCCACAGTCTGGTCCAAAAGAATCCCCTGTTCGTGGGAAATCTGATTGACTATGCGGGCTTTTTGGGCGGCGTCTATGATCTTTCCTGCCACCCGGCCAGTCAAGGCGCCGTTTTTGATCTCCAGCCTGTTGGCGAATGCAAAGTCGAAGCCGAGTCTTTCCTTGAGATAGTTCGAGAAGAAATCGAACCCGCTGGTAACCAAAACCAGCTTGTAACCCAACCACTTGAGCGTCGCTGCCAACTCCTTGGCCCCTTGGGAGAGGCATATGCCATCTCTTAAGGCTGTCAATTCTGCTACGGTCAAACCCTTGAGCAGGGCGACGCGCTGGATGAGTGACTCCTCGAAGTCAAGCTCCCCTCGCATGGCTTTTTGGGTGATCCGAGCTACCTCCCGATGGACATTGGCCCGGCGGGCCATTTCGTCGATGATTTCCATGTCCAACAGGGTGCTGTCCATGTCAAAGAAGACCAGGCGCTTATTCTTACGATACACCTCCATCTTCTGAAGGGCTAAGTCCACATTTAGTTCACGGCTCTTGACCATAATTCGTTGCTTTAGGCGGGCCAAGCTGGAAGCGCCACTGACGTTAATTGTCATTTCCACTGCTCGGCTGCCATTGTAGGTAAGACTCGAGATCATCTCGATGTTGACGTTCTCTTCCCCCAAAATCTTGGACAGCTCAGCCATGGCCTGGGTGCCGCCGAAATGGGTAAGAACGTGCAGGTTCCGGTGGCTGGGCGACTTGACCTCGCTTGGGGAGAAGAGCCGGAAGTTGAGGGTCAGGTTGAGCTGGCTGGCCTCGAAAAGGAGGTCCTTTATGAGGCTATCCTCGGAGTTGGCGGCGCTGCTCAGATCCAGGAGGAAATACAGTCCCAATAGATTCTGAAGCGAGGCCTGTTCAATGTCAATGAACTCGACGTTGTGCTCCATCATTACTCGGGTGAAGGCGGCTGTAATTCCAGGCCCATCCGCGCCGGAAACGGTAATCATCAGCACTTTTTTGTCATCAGCCATGCATTGTTCCTCTTTTCAGTCTAATCGGCAAGCCAGGCAAGCGCCCATACTCGCCACCATGGAGCCCAGCAATAGATCGGGAAAACACCATTGTGTCAAGTTCAAATGACATGCATTATATTGTCGTTAAGAGATTCTTTTCAAGATGGCGATGCGGCCTGGCTTTCTAAGATCTTTTAATCCTTTTCAATGTGCCCTCTCCAGCCTGAGCTCGGCTCAAGGCGCAGATTCAAATCTAAGTCTTTTAATAAACACAGGTTCTTAGCATTAAGTTTTACTGAAATACTATTAACATTGTATTTCGATTCCCACAAAAAAGAATTATGGACGGCTTGAAGCAACGACGGTATTTTCCTATAATCAAAACCAATCACCCCAGCGACAACTAGGTCAACTGCCAATGGATTTTCACCAGCAGCAATTAAACCTAAATGACGATTATTAGGCTCAAGCGGACCTTCTCCCCCTCCTGCAATGATGCCGTCAACGATATATAATAATCTCCTTTGTTGATCCCTGCTTATGTCTCCCTCTTTCCTTGCGAAGAAAAGGATTTTATTAATGTCCAAAATGGTTCTCCAGAGAGTATCGTTGCCGTACCAGTTACCTTCGAAATCATTTGGTAGGCAGAGCACTTTTATCAACCGGTTTATTACCCTCAGGCAGATCATGTATATCCGCTGGGCATTACGCGAATGAGTCTTGTCGATTTTTTCATAAAGCCTTTCTTTCGTTCGTTTGATGAGACTCGCTTTTTCATAAGCATCCCCGCCTTCTTCAGTTGAGTGTTTCCTGTGATGAGGCAAGCAATCCTTCTGGCAATTTATTCCAACAGAATTTTTCATGCAACAAGTCAAACCCGCCTTTCTGTGTGATTTAACCTTTGGAACGCTAATCACGAGATCAGCCTCCAAAACGCTTCTATGTATTACATAGATATGATCATGCTTATTGTGGTACTTCACCATCTTTTCTTTGTCATAATTGGTAACCCTAAAGTGCATATAATCATTCGAAATAGATGATAGATAACTGTCTGCTTTTAAATTTACCTTTATGAAATCGCCATCATTCCTAAAGATTCGATCCAACACCACCCCATCTCTTCTCATTGTGATCTCGCGCCGAAAATCCTCAATTCGCACCTCTGCTTGGGTCCTATCCCTAATAAAAGAAACTACAGAATTAATTTGCGACCTCTGCACTATTTTGGAAAAATCAGCTGACTGTATTGGCGCGTCACCAATGATGATGACACCTTTTTCCTTCAGGGCGATGACAGCATAGTCAAGAATAGCTCTGATTACAGAGGAATGTGTGGCCATTCCTGTAAAGCTGTGTCCGAGAGGGTTATGGTGAAAAACCCAATTCGGCTTAATCACAACTTTTTGACCCGGAGATACAAATTCGCTTAGTGGGTTCCACGAGCTTTTTCCAAAGTTCTCACTGTCGTATCCAAGACTGAAAAAGAACTGTCTGATTGATTCGTAAACCGGATTAGCTTCATCTGAAACATGATCAAACGGATACTCCGGGTAACGCTCATGAGGTGAGAAAGGGGGATTGTCAGGATAGTAGACTCTGCTTTCGTTTAAAAGCAGTGCTACCTCCGGCATTTTCTTGAACTTAGACTCCCTCCTAACCATGTATACCCTTCTTTCTCAAGTCCGGATCGTTTGCAAGCATCAAGGCATCACAGAAAAATTTGGCGGCCCAGTTCAACAGTCTATACTGTCCATATGGACCATCGAAAGGAAAGCTTCCCTTTACGCCCCCTCGGATCCCGGGATTGGGGTGTTCGAGGTTCTGGGACCGTTTCACAAATTCAATGGCCCGTCTTGCGGCATCCATATATTTTCCTTCCCCCGTGATGCTATAGGCCCGAAGCCATGCGACAGATGCTTGCGCATCCCCAGTCAAACAGTCCCAGTTTGCTGTAGCAGACCAATCAGAAGCCAACCTCCCCGGAATGCCACCATCAGATCTCTGGCAGTTCACGAGGGCATTCAGAGTCTTAACGGCCGCATCCACATAACGCGCCTCCTTAAGTAAGATACCTGATTCAAGAACTCCCCTAGCTGCATAAACTATCGTGTGAAGAAGTGGGTTCGCGGGATCATTAAGGCAATTGTCGGAAAACCAACCATTATCATTCTGCTTAGTCAGGGCATATTCAAGATTTTTTCGACTGGCATTCGTATATTTATCTTCATTAGCCTCCAGGCCGAGTTCAGCAAGTGCCCAAGCAACGCGTGTATTGTATGTCGTTGCCCTGTTCAGGGCATACATTGAATTCTCCTTAACCCAAGAACCATTTGGCTCTTGAACAGAAACAAGATAGTTCCCAGCCCTTAATGCTGCCTCCAAATATTTTTGATCACCACTTTTCCTGAATGCTTCCAGCCATCCGAAAATGACCTGTCCCGTATTGAAAACTGCTGGTGAAGAAGGGGCAGTAACCACACTGCCCATAACAGCACCTGATGAAAGCTGGATATCAATCTCCCAATCAGCCATTTTTATGGCTCGGTCTCTATACTCGGCTTCATTGAAAAAATCAGCGAGAGCAAACATCGTTGGAATAATGTAGCCGGTTGTTTCTGGATAGGAAACTTGCCAACCTTTGGGCCCCAACCCGAAAGATCCTGAAGCGCTGTAACCCCTGGAGACCCCATCATCTTTATTTGCGGATTGCGCATTTATCAGCCATTGAGCGGTTGCTATCAAATGTTCTCTATCCGTTCTAATTTTTGAGCCTGACAGACGACGTTCTCTTTTTAATTCTCGCTTGACTTCCGGATCGAAAGGCAACAAGCGCCAAATCAATTCTTTAAAATCCATTTTGGTTTTCATAGGTTTATTTGTATCTTATCATCTTCGAAATGATCATTTATTCCGATAAATATTTTGAAGCCTTTCAACAACCACTGGCTTGACACTATCATCGATGATCTTTTTGAATTCCTGCTTTTCCTGATCTCTAACTAACCCGATAACCCATACTAGAAGTGGAAACGAGAACCATACCATCGTGTTTAGTACAAACCTAGCAAGCATATTAACTTCGAATAACGTTTTACTTATAAAGAACAAGAAAATTGCTATGATAAGCATGGGAAAAAGCCGATCCCATTCAAAAGGTATGGGAAGTAATTTTCTGCTTAATGCCTGCAAACCACATATCTTATAGAAAAAGGTCAAAAAGGTGGAAACTACAGCACCGTAAAGTCCCAATGGGGGAATCAACAGGAAATTGAATCCGATATTTAAAGCAGCGCCTGTTAAATTTATCAATGTTATTCTTTCTGTCTTCTTGGCTATAAGAATGCCAAGTGTCACGAAGTCTTCAAAAGAAAAGATTAAATAGCACAAAATAACAGCTGGTATTATTTTGGAGGCACCCCAATAATCACTAGGAGTTATAATCATCACGATGTCTTTTGCAAAAAGCGACATACCAAGAGCTACAAAGATCAAGAAACCCATGAAATAAGTACACATTTTTGCATAGATTTCCAATGCATTATCACTTTTGTACAAAGCAAATTTCCTGACATTCCAAATTCTTGAAAAGGCAACAGTAAATAAGTTGTGAATGCTGCTTCCCATTCTATATCCGAGGGAATAAATGCCGGTATCTGCTAAGGAGAGATAAAACCGAAGGAAATACCGGTCTGATGAATGGGTTGCGATATTTCCAAGGGTAGCGGGAAAAAACGGCAGTCCGTACCTCAACATCAGCTTGGTCCATTTCCATGAGAATCTAACCCCAATTTTTCTAACCAAGAAAGGGACGCCTACCGCAGAATAAACCACATTATTAATTAGAGTGCTCAGGACAATCCCGAGTACGCCAATTTTCATTACAACCACAAAATAAATATTTAAACTAAGAGCTGTTATGAGCCGAGCCAATGAAAGCGTAGTAAAAAGCCCAGACCTCTCCCTGATCTGGATATAAGCAAAAACTAATTCTAGCAACAGGCCGAACCAGAGGGCGAGGAAAGATATCTTCATCAAGTAGCCCAGATTTTTATTCCCTAGGATGATTCCGGAAAGCCAATTTCCTCCCAAGACAAAAGGGATCAAAATAGTTCCTGAAATGACGCCAATGCCAATAATTGCAGTGCTGATAACAATCTTTCTTTCATTTACGTCATCCGTCTCAAAATAGAACCGAAAAACGCCTGAAGTGATTTTTAGACCGACGGCGATACCGATAATATTTGTTGTAAGTAATACGAGTTGAAGGACACCATACTCCGACGGGTTAATGAAGTGAGTGTATATTGGTATAAGCAAAAATCCTACAAGCTGTGATAAAATCGAACCTAACCCGTAAACTGCGCTATGCCGCAGAGTTTTCTTTAATTCGTCTTTTAGGTTTGACTTCATATAACTAAGGCCTTTGAATTTGTGACAAAACGGCCAAAATTCTGTTTTTCAAAATATCTTAACTCGGAGAGGGCAAAATTTATTACAACATCTTGACCAAACGGGGGAGCACTGGATTGCTTTCTGCCTCGGTAAGAGGCTTATTTATCTGGAGAGATGGATTGGGGGAAGGGTTAGCAGCTACCTTTACCCTATAAAAGTGAGCAAAATCCACAAGAGACTTTTGCTTGAAACTCCTTGTTAAGTTTGGATCAATAAAGTTTTCAATCTGGGTCGCAAGTATCCGTGCCCCACGACTATGAGCTATTTAAGGTGCGAGAGCAGGATCCTAGCAATAATTAGAAAGAGGCTGAAATTTAGTCAATTTTTCAGTTTGCCTGAGCTTTTAAACGTTACTGATTTATTGGTAAATTACCTCGTCAGCTTTATACTAGATTGTTTATAGTGACCCAACGTTTGCGAAAGTAACCGTTACCTGGATGCCAACTTTCAAATCATAATCTGCTCGTCCAGAAAATCTAACATGTCATAGAGGTTTCCCTGCAGCCAGCGTTTGTTCAATAAAACATATTCATAACGCTGATAAGCAATATGGGAAAGCCAATAAATGATTGCAAATGGCTTAAAGAGTGACGTGGGAATTGATAATGCCTCCATGTAGCCTTGAATATGCGCGATACTGCTTCCATTAAACTTTTTAGAAAAAATAATTTCAGTTAGTATTTTCCCCGAGCTAACTTTCAAACAGTTTCGAAGCCTTGACTCGAGGAGCGAAATGACGTCAATCAACGGAAAGCCCTTTATTTCGGATTCATCCCAGTCGATCAATGCAGCGAATCTATGACCATGTACATTTAGAAGGATGTTTGGTATTGAACAATCCCCCTTTGTGAAGACCATAGGGATTTCTTGCCCTATTAGCCTTTCCTTCAGGCGCTCTTCCACTCGACTCAAAACAGTGGTATGCTTGCGGCCGGATATTTGCACCCTAACTCTCTTAATGAGATTTTCAAGATGCGTGCCATAGATCTTTTCGTCAAATGTGATGACAGTCTTTGTGGCACTGTGTAGTTCCACTATAAAAGCCATTACTTCAGACATAATTTTGTCCATCACGTCCGGGTTTTCAATTAGACCGAGTGCGTCTATACCAGATTTCAACTCTTCTACGTGGTAAGGTTGTCCCCGAAAGGTATTACGCAAAACAAACTTGGGAACAAATGATTTCAAATGCTGAGGGATACGTACGTCAGCGTGAAAGTATTTCAGGGCATTTGAATTAGCGGAAACCTGCTCTGACGATATTGAGCTGAGAGGAAGTCTAACAATAAATCCCCTGTTGCTGCCATAGCGCATTTTTAGAATAGCGACATCCTTTCCGGAAACCCAAAATTTCCTAAGGTAAGGTGTCCCATGTTCTTTAATGTTTTGTTTTCCAATCTTATGGAGTATGTCTTCTATTAAAGAGTTGATAAATGGCTTGCTGTAGCTTGATTTTGGGGCTACTATACCGAAAGATGGAGCTATGAATTTATAGTAGCTGCTATTCAAAATTTTCTTCTTGATTCTGCTCTTTTCAGCCGAAACGTCTATTGTCAATTTCCCATTATCCGTCAAATCGCTAATTTTATTAAAGTCACGATAATTTGGAATCATAGAGTAGAATCTGGATTCCGTGAATTGTGCCTTTGAAAGCATTTTATTCAGTTCATTATAAGAATAGGTATAAGTTCTGTAAGGAACATGATTCTTGACTAAAGAATAAATATGAGCGGCTATTCTCGGCAACAGGGAACCAAAAAGAAGGTTAGAGTGGTTATCAGGTTTCCCTAGGAAATACTCATAACCATACCTATTTTCAATAGCGAGATATAATTGACCGGATGGTTTCAATATCCTGTTAACTTCCTTTAATGCATTCTTTTGAATCTTTTTCGGGTTGGAGTCTCCGAACATATGGAGTAAATACCTAAGGCCTTTTAGCACCTTGTTTTTACTTTTCAAATTAGGGAGTTCAGCATTTGTAGGGATCCATTCCAGAACGCCATTTAATGCTACCACGTCAAAAAAACCTGAAGGAAAGGGCAATATAGGGGTATCCCCTCCGCAAACGTATGTTAGGTTGTCTACCCCGGATTCCTCCGCCATGCTTCTTAGAAACTGGAGCCTCTCGAGTGTCATATCAAATGAAACGACTTCACGGAACATTTTGGCTAAATTCAATGATATGCTTCCCCATCCACAACCATAGTCCAGTGCTCTCCCATCCGTTGGAATATCTAAGAGAAATCTCCATGCTGTCCGCCCATTGAAAAGGATATTTCTTAGCCAATCTTCCCTCGTCTTTTGAGACACCATATCCAATATTTCCTCTAAACCTGCTTTCCATCCGCTTTGTTCCATCTTATTCAATATCGTCTGCATATGGTCTCTTCCGATCGGACTCCAATAATAATCCTGATTCATTTTAAAATTCGGGATCCCGTAACTTATTTGAAAATCCCTAGTACACTGATTGCAAACGTATTCAACGGGTTTCAGACGTAAGGGCTGTGAACAATTGGGGCAGATATATGGTATATCCATCTGATGATATCCTTTACAATCTAATTGAGTTGCGGGCGATATAAAACTATTACTAACTTAGATATGAACTATACAGAAATAATAGGTATATCTTGCAGGCAGCAGGATACCGCGAACCCATTAATTCAAAACACTACGATTTATCATTGATGACTAACGTTGGCGGTTTTTATTGTTAATCCATCAAAAATAACAACGATTGCTGCCAGCAGGTACCATATGAATTTATAAACACTGTGATCAAACATGCCCAAGGCCAAGCGTAACCCACTTGTGACCAGGATTGCTGTGGCTATGGTTTTAATCCAGGGATCAATTGTCGACGATTTTCTCATCATCCAGCTACTTTTTATATATTGACGGGCGAATAGGCCCCATGTAATGATGCCGAGAATACCAAGTTCACCCGCTAACTGCCCATAGTGGTTGTGGGACCAGAGACTCCAACCAAACCAGGCCTTACGAGCCACTGGATAGCATCCTGGACCGACCCCTAGGATCGGCCTTTTAATCAACATTTCGATACCGTTTATGAGACCCTGAATTCGACTGTGAGCAGATGAATCACTTCCCCCAAGTTCAAGAACCGTGGCCATACGTGTCAAATATTCGCCACCCATTATACTTAAAATCGCAACGAGAACCATAAAACCTGAAGCCATCATTAATATAGGACGTTTGGAAAAAAGGGATATTAGAATTCCCAAAACCACTAAACCAACAAAGCCCCCTCTTGAACCACTGATTACAACGCCCCAAAAACAAAATGCAAAAAGGCCAAATCCTGCAAGTTTTTGCCAGGTTTTTTCGCTTGTGACGGATAGGTACCAGAGAATAGGCATACCCTGCAACAGGTAATGGGCAAGACTGGTATGTCCCGCAACCAGCCCTGCCTCTGCCACGGCATAATCGAAGCCGCCAAATGTTTCAACAAGGTCCCCATGCCAATATCGGTAAATGGGCTCATAGCCCAACCAGGCGGTTACTATTCCAAACGTCCATAAAAAAAACCTAATATCTTTTTTTTCTCTACAAAAAACAAGTAGCAGTAAAATAAGGACAAGGTTTGGAAGAATCTCAATATAAATTCGATCCCATGACCTGGCTATGTCAAAGGCCTGTATCATTGAAGCAACTATAACTAATAAAAAAAGGAACATATAGCGCAATATTCTACTTCTTTTCAAGGAAAGCAGTTCATTCTTTTGTGTTGATATCATGATCAGGACTAGTGCCATTATTGCAATAATCAGTTCAAAACGAACCTGACGAAGAATCGAGTAATGTAAACCCGGTCTCGTCATCATGATGGCAAGATACGCAGAGGGCAAACAGGCCTTATACTTAAGCGTTCCTATCAGTAAAGCAAATGTTCCTAATAGTGCGATTAGGTGTATTGTTTCAGGAGAGGGCATTTTTTTTGAAAAATGAACTACTACACGAATTTATAATCAGAAAAACCCGCTTTTGGGGAGAGAATCTGACATCTCTGGCCACTGATTCAATTCTTACACAGAACTTTATTGTATAGTTTTGAATATTCCCCTGCCATAGTTTCGCTTGAGAATTTTTTCATTGAAAGTTCTTGAGCATGAGCGGCGATTTTCGAACTTAGTTGCTTTTTCTGATAGAGTTTCTGTATAGCAATCGAGAGTGCTATGGGGTCTTGTTTTCTTATGAGAAGAGCTGTCTTATTATTTGCTAGCATTTCTTCAACACCACCCACTTTGGTAGAGATAACAGGGACCTTAGCCTGCATTGCCTCCAAAATCGTAATCGGTAAGCCTTCTGTTAGAGAAGATAACACGAAAATCTTAAACAATGGAATATACTGGACAGCATCGGGTTGGTAACCAGCAAGGAGAATCCTTTTTTCCAGTTCCATCTTATTAATCCTTGTTTGAAGATCATTCCTTTCTTTGCCGTCGCCAATGATTACCAACCTTATTTTTCTATATCTTTGAGCTAAGATACTAAATGCATCGATGAGATATCGATAGCCCTTTTCTGGGGAAAGTCGACCTACAGAGCCTATTGTGAAACCATTTTCACAGAATTGCACAAGTTGACGATTTGGTAACTGGTCCTTGCCCTTGAAAACCGTTTTTGAAATCCCATTATAAATGATCTCAGTTCTTATCCGCCTAAGCGCTTGATGATTCGCAGTAGCCTTGCTTACCGCAACCACGGCGTCTGCACGCTTTAAACTTTTGATATCAAACCATTCATAGAGTCGAAGCTTAGTGAGTTTCCCTGCACTGGTCCATCCATGGAGAGTTACCACTAATGGTAGCTTTCTTATCTTTCTTGGGATAAAGCCTATAAGAATATTTGATTTGTAGCCGTGACTATGAATAAGATCAATACCTGTAGCGTTGGCATAACGTATGATTCTGAGAGCTCCTGTGAGATCTGGTCCAGTACCTGTCTGAAGGGAACGAAAGTCAATCCCCATTCGGACCGCTTCGGATTCAAGTGAGACCTTATGCAAATTGCACTTCCTCATATTCAAGATAGTTGATTGAAGGCCTAGCTTCATTTGCTCTGAGGCGAGGTTGAGGAGCACCGCTTCAGCACCATAGAGACCTTCGCTGTCGATTATGTGTAAGATTTTCATGGTTTATAGTGTTTGTTGTGTTACTTGTGTTTGTTGGGTCTATTGGCTGGGTTGACTTGGGGATTTAGATATTCGATGAAGCCTGAGCCCATTTTAGATGCTTTTTCGGCCTGGGTATAAATCACATCGAAAACCCCCGGGTGATAAACCTTAATCCATTAAATGCGATGACCTAAGGCGCCGAATGAAGGAAGCAAGCCCGCAAAAGACCCTATAAACGGGCTAAACTTAAGGAACCTAACCCCCCCCACCTGTTTTTCTCGTACCAGGAATCTGATGGATGCATGGGCTGCTTCAGTGATAATTAGGTCTATCACCGAAGGGCTGTGGTTTTTTGTTAAGTATCAGAGATTTTAGACGGATGTAGTTTCGATATCCCAAAACTGCTTTGGAATACTGGGTGCCTAACTCCCTGGCGTAATCGGATAGAAGAGAAATTCTTCTACCTTTAACAATATTCTGGAAACTCTTTAGGTCAAAATGAGACTTCACAGTGAACCTTGGTAGCACATGAAACGGATTATCCCTATATTTATAGTAACCAAAATTTTCGGTTACCAGAGTTTTGTATCCAGCCTGTTTGAGACACTGGATTAGATATTTGTTATAAAAACCATAGGGAACAGAAAAGTGCTTTATTTCGTTATTTAGTATGCTCTGAATTTTTGCCTTTGACTTGCGTACTTCTCGAATCATTTCTTCCCTGCTCAATGAAAGTATATAGGGGTGTGTTAAGGAATGGCTCCCAAATTTCATTCCATGTTCATGCATTTCAAGGATTTGCTCTTTTGCGAGATAATCTTTTTTGCCAATGAACATCGGCACCATAAAGAAGGTTGCAATAAAATTGAACTCCTTTAATACGGCAAAAGCTAATTGATAATTGCTGATATGACCATCATCAAAGGTCAGTACGACAGATTTTTCTAGCATATTATCAGTAAACAAATCGTCGATTAGTAAGGTGGAGTAATCATTTTGGTATAACCACTTCATATGTTCCTGAAATTTAGCAATATGGAGAACATAAGGTGAATGGAAATTTTTAAGAGGGATAATCGTCTGGCTGAGATCATGATATTCTAGAATTGGCACTTTATTTGTCACGGGTATTTCAATAATACTGGTTTTTATCGAAAGGTTAGATTGGATTGCTATATGTGGAATATTTGAGCGAAGATCAAAAAAAATGTCCACTTATTATAATCTAAAGAAAGACGCACTGAACAGAAAGACTGACTATTCAATATTTATTAATACATCTACAATCCTTTTTGCTGCCATTCCATCCCAGAGAGGTACCTTAGAGTGGGTGTGAAGTTGAGAGATTGCAAGGCTGAGTTGAGACAGAGAAGATTTAATGATATCTTCTTTTTTGCTTCCGGCAATAACATTTGTTCCACTTGTTACCGTAATTGGACGCTCTGTATTTTCACGCAAGGTTACACAGGGCACCCCGAGAATAGTTGTTTCCTCTTGGATCCCACCAGAGTCAGTTAAGACGAGTTTAGCATGAGACATGAGACAGAGGAAATCGAGATATCCCAGCGGATCCAGGCAGTGGATGCCACTGTTGCGGATCGCGAGTTGCGAGTTGCGAGTCGATAAAGTTTCAATATATTGTTTGAAGCCGAATTTGTCGATACAGTTTAGGGTACGGGGATGAACGGGAAAAATAATTGGGAGGTCTTTTGCTATTACTGTCAATGCTTCCAGGATGCCTTCAAAGGTTTTTTTATCATCAACGTTGGAAGGGCGGTGAAGAGTTAGAACGCAGTAGTCAGTTGTCAGTTGAGAGTTCTCCGTTGAAGAATTCTTCTTCAGGCCGAGGCAATAAAGTATGTCCGATTTTTGGGCTTTTTGTTTGTGTTTTAGGAGGGTATCAATCATGACGTTGCCGACGAAAAAAATCTTTTTCTCAGCAATACCCTCCTGCTTGAGATTTTTATTAGCACTCTCTTCAGTTGTAGAAAGGAGATCAGCAATTGTATCAGTCAGTACTCGATTGATTTCCTCTGGCATACTTCGGTCAAAAGAACGGAGCCCTGCTTCCACGTGCGCCACCAAAGGGCGGCACCGTTGATTAGAGTGATTAGTTAGTTGGGCTATTGGGTATTTAATCTTAGAGGCCAGTAGAGAGCAGGCAATTGTAGAGTTGACATCCCCAACGACAATTATAAAGTCAGGCTTTTCTTCTAATACGATGAGTTCAAACCTTTTCATTATCTCCGCTGTCTGATATGCATGTGAGCCGGATCCTACTTCGAGATTATAATCTGGTTTTGGAATTTCAAGTTCATCAAAGAAAAGTTTTGACATTTCATTGTCATAGTGTTGCCCAGTATGAACAATAAGGTGGTTAATCCTAGGGCCTATATTTGCCTCATTATATGCATTAAAGGCTTTAGCAATAGAAGAAATTTTAATGAAGTTCGGCCTAGCGCCTACGGCACTAATTATTTTCATTTATCGGTCCCTAATCCAATTTGCGCAAAATTTTTATATAAGTATAGGAAGTTAAATGGAGTTAATTCTATGTTCTGTTTTTAATATAATAGCTAACATGTCTTCGAACATTACCTTTTCATCCACTTTAATAACTTGTAAAAACGGTAAACATATGGCCGCAATATAATGCTGCCATGACAACAGGGTTTCGCAGTAGAAGCAAACGATTTTTTGAACATATACAATCCCGCTTTTTCTAGTGGCTGACCAAATAATTCAGACTCAGAAATTCCTCCCAAATTAAACGTGTTATATCCTTTTGACAAATGATCTTTTATGGCTCTCCACAAAATTGCGTCAGGCGCAGCTAGTTTAAGCCCATCGTCATTTGCTGCACTCAACATATAATATACGGTTTTATTGAAAACCCCGAAGAAGGCTCCAGCTAGACAGTTAAGCTCATTATCATAAGCTAAATATAATCTTCCTATGCCTTTATCTATCAATTTGTTTTTAAGGGATATAAAATAAGATTCACCGGCGACTGGGTAAGGGATGCCCCTCTCAGTCTTTCTCTTTTGGGTCTCAAGTTCGAGGCCTCTCAACTCCAAAACATCGGACAAATCGGTCAGCTCTTTTATTAAAAGATTTTTTTTCTCCCCTTTTCGAATTTTGTTTCTTTTTTTTGGAGAAATTTTTTCCCAGAGTTTCTCCTCTGTTTGATCAAGAGAAAGCACAAATTCCCATCTTTTTTTAACATTGAATCCAAGTTCCTTGATAATTTTCATATCAAAAGGGGTGCTGAACGAATTTATATTGAGAATCATTATTCCTTGGCTGCGAGCATTTTCGAGAATATCAGGCAACATAGCATCGCGTGTTTCATTATCATGACAGGCAGGTAAGCTACTAAAAGAGAGAATCTTAAACAAACTAACTCCTCCAAAGGCTTTTATTCTTATTCTTCCAACAGCAAGGGCCTTAAGTTCTCCACCTTCATCTCGGCCACTAAAGTATAAAGGATTTGTCCCGTAAATCTCCTCACCAAACAAACTATATTCGTAAGTGTGGAAACAAGTACCATCCAACCTTATTACATGACTATTCCATGCCTCTGGATCAACATTTCTTGAAACATCCAGTTTAATCATATTGCCTCCAATACCCTTTCAATATCAGATTTTAAATATTCCTGGATTGCATATGTGGAAATTTTAACTTTATGTTGCTTTTTCGACTTTTTGTCAATTTTTCTACCAAGATTAATTGTGCACTGATTCACATGAGACTATGTGCTCGCATACAAGGCGTGTTGCGAATTTGGTTAAATTTTGGTTCATTCTTGTTATGCGGGATTTATAGAATTTATTGCATCAGAGGGTAAATCAGTCCTGGCAGTGATATGCAACAGGCCCGGCTTCCGTCCGGAGGACGGCTGGTGTTTTCGCTCTTTCATCCTTTGGGGCCGTAGGCATGGAAAGAGCGAAAAATATTCACCCTGTAAATCCTGTCTAAAGAAATAGCGTACGATCTACCCAAACCTGAAGCCAGAATTGCCACTGAGAGTGAAAAGGGAAATAAAGCTAATCCCTTTCTCATCAAAAAATTGCGCTAAACTATCTTGCTATGGCCCTTGTTAACGGACCAGCCTTGCTGACGGTTACGAACTGGGCTTGTGTGTCAATCTACGCACAATCCTGCCCAAGAATCCGCCGATGGAAGTAATGCACCCCATCTAGATACTTGAGAAACAGGTTCATGTCCAGCGCATTGCCCGGGATGCGCGGCAGCTTGAAGATGTTGGATTGTGCGCTAACGTAGCCGAAATCCGACCCCGTCGCGCAACGGTAGCCTGCACGGGGAAGCATTTCGACCTGATCCTGACGGTAGTCACCGGGTCTGGCGTGAGGGTAGCAGAACGACTGCACGGAAACGCCGAGCCGTTCCTCAATCTCGCAACGTGAGGTGTACAATTCCTTCCAGGAATCCTCCTCATTCACATATGCAAGGATGGGGTGAGTACGGGTGTGCGAGCCGATCTCAATCAAACCGGAGTCGGCGACTTCCTGCAGTTGGTCCCACGACATCGGCGCATACTTTGGAGGCGGCTCCGCCGGGATAGAGGTATTAGCTTCCGCTACCAATTCAGCTATGCGGGTATCGCGTTCACTGACGGGCAAGCTCCTGAGCTCGTTAAACAACGAGGTTTGATTTTCCTTGGCAAGTTCAGGAACACCTCGAGCAAATTCACACAAGTGCAGGATCTGGTCGATCCAGATCCACCCGGCGCGATCGGGCAATCCGGTGACGACAAACACCGTCGCCGGTATCTGGAACTCCTGTAACAACGGGAACACCCACCGATAAAAATTAGCGTAGCCATCATCAACCGTGATAACGACTGCACGACTCGGGTACTCCCCGTCTCGCAACCGAGCTGCCACTAAGTCGCAAAGCTTTAGGGGATGGTAGTGTTTTGTAATATACTCCAGCTGTTGGCGAAAGATATGCGCCGACATGCTGCGCGGAACATCCTCATTTGGTCCACAAAAACCGTGGTACATGATGATTCGCGGCAGGTGCGCGGTCAGGTTGCGGGCGACAGTAAACATTCCGCAGGCGGCCATTGAGTACCGTACCAGGCTTTTCAGCATCCGAACCAAGACATTACCTCCCGAGTGTACCAATTAAAAGACTCATTTTAAGTACGATGTTTGAAATTATTGGAAAAACTGTGTCGAATTTTCTGTAAGGCAAAACCTCTGAGTTTTAGAAAATGGCTGCAGCGTCCTTTCGCAGACAACTTATGACAAAACTTGTCGCATAACCTATGCATCTATCCCTATCTCAACCAAATTTTCAGTTTCCCTGAACTTACTTAACGACTGATTATAGTTAATTGCCTCAATCGCCAATTTCATGCCATCTTTATGTATTTCTAAAATGTGCTTATTGTAATACAGATTTTTTTCCAAACACTAAGTTCGTGATACTCAAATATAGGTATTTCATTTTTCATCTTAATCTCTTACCGTTTTCCAGGTAGTTGCTTTTCTTTTTCTAAAGAAATCTACGATACCCATGGTGGCGGCTAAGTTAACTAAGCTAAAATAGTATGGAACGGTAAGTATCCTAACTTTCATTCCTAGGTACTCCGCACCCCATCCAATACCTGCCGCTAAAAAGAAAAATAGATATATGATGATAACAACTTTGAAAAACGAATGCGTTGACAGTGCCAAGCATGCCAAAAAATTCAGTGCTACTAAGGGCCCAACAAACCATCGCAAAACCTTATGAAAAAAGATTTGAAAGGGCAACAACGGATGCCTCAATAGGTTCAGCAACTCGAAGTGGGCAGATAACCCTGTCAGCCCCCGAAGAGTTATTCGACGGCGGGTGTTAAACTCCTGACTCGTCTCGCGTGTGGGATCTTCGTCAACCAAAGCATCAGATTCTAATACTACTTTTTTACCTTGTGCCAAAACTAACAGGGGAGTAATTAAGTCACTAATAATATCTTCTCTCAATGGAATGTAAAAACTTCGGCGAACTGCATATAAAGGCCCATCCACACCTATCAAACTGCCCAACCTTGATTCCATTTCTCTCAACTTGAGCTCATAACGCCAGTAAACTCCCTGACTTTGAGTGGTTAAATTGGAGTTGGTATTGACAAAACGCATTCGTCCGGCTACACAACCTACCCGCTCATCGGCAAAGCCTAAGATGATTTTATTAAGAGCATCAGCGTGAAGAGAAGAAGCAGCATCAGTGAAAATTAGGATTTTGCCATTTGAGCGTTTAACAAGATCATTTTGCACAGCAGTCTTGCCACGATTTATTTTAAAATCCACGAACTTGACCCTTTGATCAGTATATTTTCTTACTAAATTTGTCGTTTCATCAGTAGAGCCATCTGATCCCACAAGTATCTCCATCCGGTCTTTTGGATATTCCAAAGCCAAGGTATTCTGTATTTTTTTTTCGATGTTCTTCTCTTCGTTATATGCCGATATGATTATCGATACCTTCGGGGTGATTTTCTCCCGATTAACTCTAAAAGGAATAAGTTGCCCCAGAATCCAAATAATAATTGGATAAAAAAAATAAGTGCTAAAAGAAAGAAAAAGAGTGAAAAGAAAAACAACCAAGAAAGGAATAGATATCATTTAAATAGACTCCTCTGTTGAAAGCTCTTTTTTGTCATCCAGTTATTGCAAATGGATAACAAGAGAAGGTTACTAGATCTCGAAAGGGAGCCGTAAAACAATGCTGTTATCCGGCAAGGCAGCTCCGTGGATTGCTTGAAGCTAACCTTTTACATATTCCAAGAATACGGGGTAGAAAGACCTGATAAATTTAAACGAAGTTTCTTGACACCCTGACAATGATTTTTCTCCCATTGGTATGCTTACACGTACAAAGGCATTGTCTTCTTTTTGATGAAAAATCTTTTGCCATAATGAAGTGATCTTTTGAGAAAAGGTGTCCGGATTTGTTTTGTCATAAGACTGAAACCAATAAATTATGAGTTCTTTTTGCATTCCGCGCTGAATTACCATGGAGGAATAAGATATGGAATCCCCGGGATTTGTATTCAAAATAATGCTACCTTTTTGGCTGTCTGAAACAACCCAGCCCTGTCCAGGAAAACAAACCAAGGGATCATGTGCTGCTCCAACTTTCTTGACAGAAAGATAGTACCCGATGTAAAGCGAGATCACCTCCTTACCATTTGAGTAAGTGTGGTTGACGTAATCATCCAGTTCCAGCGCCTCAACAATTTTCGGATCCAATGGCGTATATCCGCTCACGGTCCAACCTCTAATATCTGCCAGCGTCTCACTCAATGGCACTTGCTTATTCGTGACCTTAGATTCAGGTACTCGATAGATTAAAATACTGGTTAGTGCAAAGCAGATGATGAGGATGATCAGCTTGTGGAGCTTGATCGTGGTTAGGGCTTTATTCATGAATTACCTGGAAGCTTTTGGTCCGACAGGATTTACAGGATTGAGTTGATCGTTTGACTCCCGCCTTTCCGCCTGCCCGCAATGCTGCGCAACGCGAGGCGGGCGGGGATGAAAGGCAGAAAGTCCAATCCGGCTGCGCCGAAAAAAGATTATATCTCTTGGTTGGGCTGCCGATATTTGCGCTTCACTTGGACTCCAGACTCGCCGAAATTGATCAGAATACCAATCTCCTTTCTTAACCCGTTAAGGTAATTAACCAGCTGTACCTCGTGTTCTTTGGCCAGGTTTTGAACAGATTTGAGTTCCACAACAATATTATCCTCTATAAGCAAATCCACATAGAAGTCACCGACGATCTGAGCGTCATAGTAGACCTGTAAGGGTTTTTCTGGTTCAACTTTAAGCTCGTTTTTGCTTAATTCTACGATCATGGCCTTTTTGTATACGCTTTCAAGAAATCCAAAGCCCAACTGATTATAGACCTGATAGGCAGCGCCAATGATCTTGTGAGTAACCTCTTCATATTCCATTGTGTTTTATTCGACAGGATTTACAGGATTCATTTGATTGTTGGGTTTCTCAGTTTCCTGGAGAAACTGAGAAAATCCCAATCCGCCTTCGGCGGAAGGAAAGTATATGAACTTTTGAGGCGACCTCTTTACCCGCGGATATCCAGCGGCACTTTTTTCAGCAGCTTTGTAAAGTCATCGGCACCAAACCCAGCTTCCGTCCGGAGGGCGGATGATGGTTTCAGCCTTCCATCCGGGAAGGGTGAAAAAAATCCTGACAATCCTGTTTATCCTGTCTAAGAAAATACTGTATTATTGTGTAGCTGGCTTGTCCCAAAATGAGAGTAATCCTTTCACCATAGCAATGAAACCTAGAGCGAGCATAAAGATAATAATGCCAAATATAGTATGTATACTGCCGGTGGTAAGATCATAGGTGAAAAAATGATATACCAGGACCATTAGCAGCACACGGATAATATTGACGAAAATAGCAGCAGGTACTGCTGAAAAGAATAGAATAGTTCTTAAGAAACTGGACTTAAGGGTGAAATACGCAAAAAGAGCACTCAAGGTCAATAGCGATATCACAGACCTAAGGCCGCTGCAGGCTCGAACGACCTCGAAGGTTCGATCAGCGAGGTGAATAACATTGCCCTCGCGATAAATTGGCAGGCCAAAAGTGGCTGCAAGCCACGTACTGCTTTTGGAGACAAACAATTGTAAGGGTATCGTGAGTTTAGCATATATCTGGGCAGGGACAGGAATCATAAACAGAAGGAGGAACAATGGGAAAATCAATTCCTTAAACATCAAGAAGCCATAAAAATAGATGACAACTCCCGCTAGAAGCAAAACCATTGAAAAAGATGTTAGAGTCATTATCTCTGCAAGGTAGGCGAAGAGGTAAAGCAACAAAGAAAAGATGACAAAAGCCAGTCCCCACGATGAAGGCCTGATTGGTATTTCAGCAAGAATTTGTTTCTTTCGCCAGAGGATATAGCAGCATAATGGAACAATAAAAAAACCATGGGAATATTCATCGGAGCTGCTCCATGTCATTATGAGTCTTTTCCAGACAGGGAAAAAGGTGAGGATGAAGCTAGCAATGAGAATGGCGATTAGAAAAATAGAATATCCAGATGCTTGATGCTTGCCGCCTGTTACTTGTTGTTGGTTAGACATGATATGGTTGCTTGTTGTTTGTTGCTTGCCCCTTAAGTAGCTTTTACTACTTAACGAAACAGGGGAAGACCTCCGTCTCCGTTCATTGTAAGTCTCCACCAAACCAAAGAGTATTTTCAAGGTCTTTAAATCGAGCGAGAAGATCCTTGTTTTGCCCCGTTTTTACAAACACTGAAGGAGTCAGATACTTCCTATGGGAATAACCCATTGAGAGTAGGTGCTGGATGATTCTTTTGGAGCCAATTATACTTATTCCTATTGAATCAACTGGAATCGAGAAGCAGTACTTTTCAAAGTTTATTAATAAGGAATGAATAATGGTGCTATCCTCATAGTCTGGGCAGATAAGATCAACAATTTCAGCCCTTTTGTTTTGGAGGCGATATACCATCACTCCTTGTAAAGCATTGTCCTTGTCTCTAAGCCGAAACACTTTATATTTGGATGTTGGACATTTGAAATATCGCCAATCTAAATACTCCGAGTTTCTTTCACCCATTAGGAGGTTTTGTTGCGTAATTTGGTTCCAAAGTCTATCAACCAAGTGATATGAATTTTCAAGGCTATCATACTGAAAAACATTTCCAGATGCCCATAGGATATTCATTGACCGTAGACGCAGGAGAAAATCTGCTGGAATAGAAATTGCCCCGGCCAAAAACCTCTGTTTAACCACCCTTTTGAGATAGTTGCCTGATCTCAGGACTTTGACCAACCGAGTGAATTCAGCAATCTTTTCAAACCCGTAATGCTTTGAAATAACCTCAGCTTGCTTGCTTGGGAAGCCATACCGGAAATCCACGTCCATTTCTGTGGACTCCATTATCGTTCTTTGTAATTTTATTGCGGGTCCAAGTACACGGTGGCTTTTTTCAACAGCAAAGTCCACTCCGATGGCGCCAATAAGAGATTTACCTTTCACACTGAAACGACGATACCCGACACCCCCAACACCCACAGCGCTTTCGCTGCCCCTCAATTTCAGCAACCATAGCCTTCCTTTTTGATATGGGTTTGTTTCATAGAACCACTGATACTTCTTAATGCCATCTCCTTGAGCCACTGACAAGTTACTTTCCCAGATGGATATAGCCTGAGCAAGGTCCTCTTCGCTTGACACTTCTGTCACATAATAATTTGAATCTACTTGCACTGCTGGGGCTTTCGTCTCTGCTAAAGACGGCTTCACTTGCAGATATGGAGCAATTTGTCTAAGCGTTAACAGAAATATATTCGGGTCCAAGTGCACGCCTGTTTTTTTTCTAATGATTTCGATTACCCGTAAGACCGAGAGTGAATCACCGCCAAGATCGTAAGAAAAATTGTCGTCGACACCAATACGCTCTACGCCGAGGACCTCCTTCCAGATCGATGCCAATAATACTTCAGCCTCAGTGCGCGGTGCATCGTATTCGTCTTCACCAAGCAGGTCCGTTGCGAGCTGCTCCGCGCTCTGCTGATTGATGGATTCTATGTGCTCGGCCTGCGTCGGTTCCCCTTGAATATCGGTTAGCGCTGTAGCCCGAATGGGTTCTATCCAGAAGCGCTTTCGTTCGAATGGGTAGGTAGGCAGAGCAACTCGGTGCCTCATTTCATGCTCGTAAAATTTCTCCCAGTCTATTGAGACTCCCGCGAGCCAGAGTTGCCCCAGTGCAGTTAACACTGTGGTCCATTCTGCCTGATAGTCAGCCGTGTCGCCAAGTGAGGCGATGACTGTCTGTTTTGATATATCTTTCGCCTGTTGTCGTGCCAAAGTCGAGCATGTTGCTCTAGGACCAACCTCCAACAGAACACGCTCAGGGTTTTCCCACAGTTTTTGGACTCCCTCGGCAAAACGGACTGTTGCTCGCAATTGCCTACCCCAGTACATGGGGTCTGTGGCCTGCTCGGGAGTAATCCAGGTTCCTGTTACTGTTGAGATGAACTGATTGTTTGGCGGTGAGAGCTGCACAGCTTTGACGTGATCTGCAAATGGCTTGATAATGGAGTCCATTATCGGTGAGTGGAAGGCATGTGAGGTGTGCAGGTAACGACACATCACGCTTTCTTTTTCAAGTTCTCGTTGGAGCAACTTGACTGCTTCAGTGGGTCCGGAGACAACGCAAAGGGATGGGGCATTGACAGCAGAAATAGAGAGGTTTTCGTTCAGTTTTGACTCTACCTCTGCTGCTGGCAGGCGAATAGAGAGCATTGCTCCCCCGGGAAGATCTTGCATCATGCGCCCACGGGTAGCAACCAACATCACCGCGTCCTCGAGGGAAAACACTTCTGCGAGGCAGGCGGCCACGTATTCGCCGATACTATGGCCGATCATCGCTGCAGGGCGCACTCCCCAACTTCCCCAGAGCTTAGCCAGCGCATATTCGATCGTGAATATCGCCGGTTGTTGGAAGGCAGTTTTGCGAAGTAACTCTTCTGCCGCTTCTGAAGCGCTATCATTCGGATAAATTATTTCTCGGATATCCCGATCAAGAAGTGGCTTTAATATTTCAGCGCACTGATCCACGGCCTGGCGAAATACTGGCTCATGCTCGTATAGATTCAATCCCATGTTCACGTATTGCGCGCCTTGGCCTGGAAACATGAATACGACCTCTGGATCCCTTGATTCAAGGTGATGGGTCTTGACGTGCTGAGGATCAAGCGATTTTAGTCTCTGCACCGCATCACCCACATCGTCGCACACTATGAAGCGTCTATGGTTAAACGCTTTTCTCCCAGTTTGCAGGGTATAGGCTGCATCGGCAATATTGATAGCTGGATGCTGTGTCAGATGATCTCGCAGATTTGCAGTAGCAGCATCCAGTGCAGATTTTGTTTTTGCGGAGAGCAACAATAACTGCCGAGGGCGAGAGAGGCCGGAAGGCTCTGTTTCCGGAGCTTCCTGGAGAACCACATGGGCGTTTGTACCTCCAATGCCAAAGGAGCTGACCCCTGCTCGCAGTGGTAACCCGCCGACAACCCACTTTTTTAGCTTGGTGTTGACATAGAATGGGCTGTCGGCAAAGTCTATGTCTGGGTTTGGCTCTTCGAAATGCAGGCTTGGAGGTATCTCCCTATTTTTAAGCATGAGGACCGTCTTTATCAAACCCGCAACTCCAGCCGCTGCATCCAAATGGCCAATATTTGTTTTTAATGAACCAATTCCACAAAAAGCCTTTTTCTCAGTGCCTTCCCGAAAGACTTTATTCAACGCCGCAATCTCAATTGGATCACCCAGCGGAGTTCCAGTTCCGTGTGCTTCAATATAGCTGATGCTCTCCGGAGAGAATCCGCTCAAGGCTTGAGCCATAGCAATAACCTCCGCTTGCCCGTTCACACTGGGAGCTGTATAACCGACTTTTTCAGAGCCATCATTATTGATGGCAAAGCCTCTAATCACCGCATAGACATTGTCAGCATTAACCAAAGCCTCAGATAGCCTTTTAAGAATCACAACACCTGCGCCCTGGCCGAGGACCGTGCCTTGCGCTTTAGCGTCAAAGGCCCTGCAATGTCCATCCGGCGAAGGAATGAATCCTTCCTGATAAAAATACCCTCCCTTTTGCCGAGTATTAACGCACACGCCACCTGCGAGCGCCATATCGCACTGGTAAGTCATCAAGCTCTGGCAAGCCAGACAGACCGCAACTAACGATGTAGAGCATGCGGTCTGAATCGTCACAGCAGGCCCTTTCAAGCCGAGCTTGTATGATACAAGCGTACATAGATAATCCTTCTCATTTCCTATTTCTCTGCTGTAGGCTTCCGCCACCAATGCAGGATCAAAGTCAAAAGATATCATGCCTCCATAATAGTTGGGGCTACACCCTGCAAAAACGGCAATTTGACCTCTGTATGACTCTACGTCATAACCAGCATTTTCAAGAGCTTCCGATGCACATTCTAAAAAAATACGGTGCTGGGGATCCCTAATTTCCGCTTCCCTAGGATTAAATCGGAAAAACTCGGCGTCAAACATATCAACGTTTTCTAGAACTGTTCCAGCCTTTATGTAATCCGGGTGGTTATATACATCAGGTGGGATGCCAAGTGATTCCAATTCCTTATCTGTAAACCTATGAATAGACTCCATCCCTCCCCGCAAATTATGCCAAAATTGGTCAACACTACTAGCTCCGGGAAAACGTCCGGATAACCCGATTACCGCTATTGCTTCCAAAGAATCATCAGTTTTACTCATTAGGATTCCCCTGCCTCTCAAAAACCTGTCTTCTTCTTTTTAGAATCTCTTTCTGTTTCATGGCTCGTTCTCGGATTCTATCGAATGACGGCTCACCTTTTTGCTCATCCGACAAGAATTTCGCCAAGTCTTTTATAGTGGGGCGTTGAAACATGTCAACAATCGATATTTCTTTTTCGAAATGTTCCTCCAGTCTATTCCTCATTCTTACCAACAGTAATGAATGTCCCCCTAAATCAAAGAAGTTGTCATGGGTACCTACCTCTTCAACTTCTAGAACTTTCTGCCATATTTTGGCAATGATTTGTTCTACTCTGCCTTTCGGGGCCTCGTAGGCTTTTTCCGTTTGTCTCCCTCCTTTAGGTGCAGGCAAAGCTCTCCAATTTACCTTACCGCTTCCCGTCAGTGGAAAAGTTTCTAGTTGCACAAAAGCAGCAGGAACCATATAAACGGGCAACTTCACTTTCAGAAATTCCCTCAACTTGTCTAGGTTGATTTCGGTCTTTTGTTTACCAGTCAAATAGGCTACCAAACGTTTATCACCTGGTACATCCTCTCTTGCGACGACCACTGCTTCCCTCACCTCCGGGTGCTGAGTGAGTACCTCCTCAATCTCTCCTATCTCAATGCGCAGACCGCGAATTTTTATCTGAAAGTCATTCCTGCCCAAGTATTCAATGTTTCCATCGGGCAAATACCGGCAAAGATCACCGGTTTTGTAAAGCATGGCTCCTACCTGGGTGCTGAACGGGTCCGGGATGAATTTTTCGGCGGTTAGCTCGGGCCGATTCAGATAACCTCTCGCTACCTGCACCCCTCCAATATGTAGCTCCCCACAGACACCGATCGGGACCGGCTGCATGTAACCGTTTAGAATATATGTCTGGGTGTTAGCCACAGGTCGACCAATAGGTACAATCGGTAAGCTGCTATCCCGCTGACAGGGCCAATATGTCACGTCCACAGCAGCTTCCGTCGGTCCGTAAAGATTATGGAGTTCTGTATCCAGTCTTTCGAAAAACTTCATTTGCAGTTCGTAAGGTAATGCCTCCCCGCTGCAAATAACGCGCCTGATGCTTCTACACTTATCAACGCCCTCTTCTTCAAGGAAAATCTGCAACATAGACGGAACGAAATGCAGTGTAGTAATCCCCTCCTTAGTAATTATATCCACAAGGTATGCGCTGTCCCTATGGCCCCCAGGTTGAGCTATCACCAACCGCGCTCCAAATAGCAGGGGCCAGAAGAATTCCCACACTGAGACGTCGAAGCTAAATGTAGTCTTCTGAAGGACGCGGTCCGCCCCAGTTAGTTGGTAAGCTTCCTGCATCCATAGCAGACGATTACAAATACCCCGATGGGTGTTCATTACACCTTTTGGTTTACCGGTTGAGCCAGAGGTGTAGATTACGTAAGCTAGGTTATCGGCGGTAGCCCCGCTCTCCAAATTATCCGAGCTCTCCCTGCTTATCACTCCCCATTCGGAGTCCAGGCAAACCACCTTCCCTGAATAGTCCGGAACCTTACCCACCAAATGTTCCTGTGTGAGCAGAACTGGCACTTGACTATCTTCTAGCATAAACCTAACACGCTCGTCTGGGTATTCCGGGTCCAACGGTACATATGCTCCACCAGCCTTTAGGATTCCATACAAGGCAATCACCATCTCAATCGACCGTTCCATATAGACTCCAACAAGAACCTCAGGACTTACTCCCAAAGACCTTAGAAACCGTCCCAGCTGGTTAACTCGCTCGTTAAGCTCTCTGTAACTTAGGTATTTGGTTTCAAAAACCAGTGCGACACTCTCCGGAGTCCTTTCTACCTGACCTTCAAAGACTTCGTGAAGGCACTTATCCTTAGGGTAGTCTACCTCTGTGGCATTCCATTCGACTAGGATCTGATGATGCTCCCCTTCTGTGAGAATTGGCAAATACGAAATAGGCTTCTCAGCATGCCTCATCATACCCTCGAGCAAAATGCGAATGTGTCCTAGCATTCGCTGAACAGTTCCTTTATCAAAACGGTCTTCGTCATACTCTATTCTTATTAGCATCTCCTTGTCCCGCTGACCAATCAGCGTAAGGGGATAGTTGGTCCGTCCACGATGGAGAAACTCCCGATTCAGCCAGTTGCCACCTCTCCCACGAAAGTATGAGTTAAACACGTAGTTCTCAAAAACAACGATACTTTCAAATAATGAGGTGCCAGGAGGAATATCACTCCACTGCTGAATTTTCTGAAGTGGGGTGTGCTCATATTGCCGTAGCGCTAAATGTTGCGCACGAAGTTCTTTGAGATAGGATAAAACGGTCTGATCCGCTGATAATCTAGCGCGCATAGGCAACGTATTGATAAAAAGCCCAATCATTGAATTTGTTCCCTCAATGCTCGTATGACGACCTGCCCGGACGGCACCAAATATGACGTCGTCTTCGCCACTATAATGGTGTAAGAGAAGAGCCCACGAACCCTGGACCAAGGTATTTAGTGTAACATCATGCTTACTTGCAAAGGACTCCAGCGCCGAGGTCAGCTCTCCAGACAAGCGCAGTTCCTCGGCACCCCCGCTACCCATCTCTCTCATACCATGAACGGTGTGCGCAATAGGAATTGGCGTCGGTGCAGTGAATCCTGATAGAGTACGTCTCCAATACCTTTCATCCTCTGCCAAACCTCGGCGCTCCAGCCATTCGATATAATCCCGATAAGGCCGTGGCTGCTTGAGGTTCAGCTGTCTATTTTCGATAAATGCTTCATAAAAACCGAACAGTTCGTCAAGAATGAGGACGGTAGAACGCCCATCCAATAAAATATGATTAAAGGTCCAAACAAATTGGTATTCCGATCCCCCTAGTTCAAGCAGAGTCAAACGCATCAATGGGGCCTGGGTCATCTTGAAATCCCGCAGCCGATCCTGATGAAGAAACTCGCTTATACATTTGTTCCGTTCCACCAAAGATAGATCTCGCCAATTGTGGTACTCCGGCAAAAGGGAAACGTCCGGTTCAACTACTTGTAGCGGTTCATCTAGCCCCTTCCACTGAAACCGAGACCTCAGTATCGGATGTCTATTAATGACTTGTGCCCATGCACGCTCAAACGCAGACAATTCAAGAGGTTCATGGATCCTACAGATAATCTGCTCGATATCCACTCCACGTCCCTGTACAGACAAGCTGTGAAAAAGCATCCCCTGTTGAAGGGGAGAAAGAGGGTAGGTCTCATAGTTCTTTACAGTTTTCATGCAAATACCTCCGTGACTATTTCGAATAAATGCATATTGGTATTCATTATTCGACTTGAACCTCTAATTTTCAGAAAAACTAACCTGGCCATTGCCAACAACGAAGTCGCCAGCTTCGTCCCATTACGGCAAAAGCGGCCGCTAAGCCAGGACCAGGCCTCACATTTTGAATAGACCATCTGGCTGCCTTCCTTGCATCTCCCCGTATTCTTAATAGCTCAGCCGGTTCACCTGGATGCACCGAAACATCGAACATATCTAGAGGATAGGACAGACCATCTCCGATTGCCTTGATAAATGCTTCCTTTCGGGTCCAACACTTAAAGAACGCGTATACCTTCTTACTTTTGGGGAGCCCATTGAAAACTTCGTTTTCATTTACAGAAAAGAATTGTCTAGCAATCTCGCCCATCTCAGGAAAGTCGCGAATGCTTTCGATGTCTACACCTACTTGGCGACCTCGGCTGAAACCATAAAGAGCGATTCCCTGTGAATGAGAAAGGCTGAAACAAATCTCTCCATTACCATATGTATCAGCGAGCCTGGGCTTCCCATTCCTGCCATAACAGAACCGCACCGCACTCGGTTCAACAGTCAAATAGGTTCCAAGTATCCGTCTTAGTATCCCACGCGCAGCCGTGAACCGCCTTCTGTCTCGCTCAAAATTAAACCGTTCAGCCCTGATCCTCTCATCGATAGATAACATTTGATTAAGCATCTGTATGCCGACAGCCGGTAAATCGAGAGTAGCTCGCCAAATATGTACATCTCCTGCTGAAAGCGACAAACTTGAGGATGATGTTTTCCGAAAAACTGTCATATTTTCCTTGTCTGTTACCCTACTTCAGCGCCATCAAAACCTTAAGTAGTGCCTCAGATGAGGCATCCAAAACTTGTTGGCTAAAATGTATAGAGAAATGGTCGCCTCGAATCATATGCAATGCAAAATTACGTCTAGTTTGGTGCCACCAAGCCCACAAATCCTCTTGCCTTACAGTGTGATCCTCAAGGCCACCGAAGAGGGTAATATGCAATCAAGAGGATCGCCGACTACATATCTGTACCATTCATACATCTTGAAACTCGTTCTCAGGCTCCGCATAAGTTCCCGCATTATCTCAGGATGCTACAAAACCAAAGCTTATGGTTTTTAGAAACAACTAAATTGCCAAGATTGCGACGGGATTCTTAACTCCCGTGCGGCCAACGGTTGATTTCTGCGTCTCGTCAAGCAAAATAGCCTGGTAAGAAATATTCAAACTACTCGCTTGAAGCAACAAATTGAGCAATTGATAACCTACTTCCCACAGAGCCCTGGCAAAGTCCTCATTTTTTCCTAAGATGATAAGCCCAAGATTGGCAGAAAATGTGCTTAGCAGCTGCTGCAATAAGGCTTCATCGACTTTTTTGACGTCCGACAGTGCATGAGTCGGCCTGTTGCGGTCCCAATTGATATACTTTGATCGCCCTTTCTTTATCACCAAATAGACGCTCGATATATTCTGGTCACCTGCCCATGTTGGGATAGTCATACCCCATGGCTTTGAGTTATAAAAGTGAGGCGTTCTTCCCCTAGCAGCCCAGAGAAGCTGGCTGATGGATTGCTCTGACGACTTGGTAGAGCTTTTATTATGAGTTCTCAAATTAGCTAAGGTAGTCAGGAGCGGTTTAGCACCATCCCTGACAGGATCGGGCAAATTTCCTCTTAGCCAAGGATTCCTGCCAGCAGGGGGGAGATTGCTCCAAAATGAGCCATTATAGGTCGGCTTCATGGGGTCCAACTTTATCTTTATGGATCCATAGTCAGTATCTGAAATGGGTGTACCATCCTTACCCAGATTGCGAAATAAGATTCCAACACCAAGGGCAGCGCAAACCAACCCCACAGCCTGCTGCTGCATGCCGCTTTCGACCATCATCCAGTCTCTAATGATACCAGATACGTGGTTCTCCACCATAAAAGTAAGAATATTCCGTTCAGTTTGAATTTCGACCTTTTTCTCACTAAATCGGGGAATTTTGGCGAGCGATATTATATTCTTAATTTGTTCGCTTGAGAGTTTCTTTGTCCTATCGAACATTCCCCAGTGATATTTTTCAGGATTTCCTTCATAGTCACTGGTGCACCTTGAATTGAGAGCTGTTTCGACTGAAATATTATCGCCCTCTTCGGGCAGGTCAAAGGTGGGTTTAAGGAAATACAAAACAGATTTAAGGAGTTTTTTCATTTCTCTCCCAAGGGAAAATTGTGGTGGTAACAGATTCAGGGTGCTCATCCCCGCCAAGCCCAGCAGAGTAAGAAATTGTCTCCTGTGCATATCTGCCACTTTTGGATAGGCCGCCTTTTGCTTAGGCTACGATTTCTGAAACAAGACTTTTGAATTCTCTAAGAAATGGGCCAACATGAGTCCCGGATCCCACGTTCATACCGTATTATTATTTTGAGACTGGCTGGTTTCTATTTGATCGAAAAATGTCTGATAGGGAAGAAAAGTGAAAATCGGACAAAAGTCTCTTAAATCTGTTCTCAGTTTTGTCCAAATTGACATAGGTTCTGAGCTGCGAAAGCATCCCCGCGCTATTTATTCTTGGGATGTCGGGACCTATCTCCCAGGGGTGCATATTGGGTAAACGAGCTCATAGCCAATAGCTAATAGCTGATAGGTTGAAGCGCGCAATTTCTTACTTCACCTAGGTATTGACTGCAAGTGATGAAATTGCAGTGTGCAAAGTTTTCGATCAATTTTGATAGTTTTGAATAAGTATTACCCAGATTAACATAATGTCGAATCTTATAAAAAACGGATGCATTACTAACTCTAGGCTGATCAGGGTCGATTTCCCAAGGATGAAAATAGAATAGATAAGCATTTTCCTGCCCCAGGATACATTTTATCCCGATCTTGAAAAGAGGGAAGGGGATCAGCCTAAAATAGCCGCCTCCTCCCCAGGGCAGAACACTTTTCAATAAATTTATATTGCTAATTGGAAGCTCAAAGAAGTTATCTGAGATCTTAGCTGCAATCCCATTTTTTCCGTTCTCGGAAAGATGTACTGTTCCGTACCGCCCGTGCATGGAAAAAGAATTGTAGCTTGAATCGTAAAGATAGCCATATTCTTCGATTACTTTCAGGATATCATTATTTATGGAAAAACTTGGCGCTCGGTAACCATAAACTGGAACCCCTATAATATCTTCCAGATGTTTTTTACTATCGGATAAATCCGTTTTCAATTCCTCGGATGATTCCTGATTACAGATGTCGTGCCGATATCCGTGAGATGCTACTTCGTGTCCCCGTGAATGGATTTCTCGAACAAGACTAGGGAGGCGCTCAGCGATCCAGCCGAGAACGAAGAAGGTTGCACGCGGCTTTTCGCCGCGTCCGTTGTCCGTTGTCCGTTGTGCGTTGTAAGAGTCGAGGAGGTCGAGAAGGCGATGGGTATTTTTTTCAACCCGCAATTCGCAGCTCGGCCAGGCCGAAAAAGGTATGTATTGTTTGAAGTTCTCAACCTGGAACCAGTCCTCGACGTCAATGGTTAGCAAAATGGATGGGTTCATGGAGTACAGTTGGCTTGGAAGTAAAAGGCTAGGAGGCAAGGAAGCCAGCTATTATTTGTTGATTATACCTGAGGTTCACGCCGGACTTTTTCATAGAAGCGCCAGAGCTTTTTTCCTAACGTCTCATAACCGCTGCTAATTTCGTTGTATTCGCTGTCCGGGAGATATCCTAAACGATGTGCAAAATAGAACAAATATTTTGTTTCTGCCATGGAGCCGAGGCTGATATTTATGAAGTGGGCCAGTTCCTTATCTCCCTTACGCGAATAACCCTCCACAATGTTCGTAGGTACAGATAAGGCTGCTCGTCTTAGTTGGGATGTGATGCCGTATATTTCCTCCTTCGGGAAATTTCGGGTGCCCATGTATATCTTATATGCGAGTTCGTCCGCCGATTTCCATACATCAAGACTTTTCCATCGATCTTCAGTCATAATTGGCTACCCTGCCTCAGCCAAGTAATAGCTGTGGCTTGCATGCTCACAAAAGCTTCTTGATTGATTTGACAACTCTGCTTGCTGTCTTGCCATCCCAAAATTCCGGGACTTCACCCTGAGCTACGTCTCTGGAAAGGATACTGTTAACACTAGCTTCAAGATTTTCCGAATCGCAAAGTTGATTGGTACCCTGATGGATGGTGATGGGACGTTCAGTAGTGGGACGCATTGTCAGGCAAGGGATACCAAGGTAGGTGGTTTCTTCCTGAATCCCTCCCGAGTCTGTGATAGCAAAACGACAGTTAAACATGAGATTCATGAACCGAATGTAATTTAAAGGCTCGAGAAGATACAGTCCAATTGCTTCATTCAACAAGGACATTAACCCATTCTGCTGGAGATTTTTTAGGGTTCGCGGATGAGCAGGAAATACGAGTGGGACCATTTGGGCAACACGCATGAGTGCATGGCAGATTGACTTCAAAACTTTCCGGTCATCTACATTCGAAGGACGATGCAGGGTAACGAGGCCATAATCACCCGGTTCCAAAGCGAAATCTTTGTAAGTAGTCTCCTCCTGGATTTTGACCCGTAGCATTTCCAGGGAGTCGATCATGATGTTACCGACACGATGGATTTTCTCCGCAGATATGCCCTCCCTGGTTAAGTTCTCATCAGCATCCGGAGAAGGGGTCCAGAGGATGTCAGCTAAGGCATCGGTCACCAGGCGGTTGATCTCCTCTGGCATGGTTCGATCAAAGGAACGAAGACCTGCTTCTAAATGAGCGATGAGGGGCCGGTCAGGGTTGCTTGAGTTTATTGGGTTTGTTGAGTTGCTTGGGTTATAAAATACCTTGGAGGCGGCAAGGGCGCAAGCGACAGTGGAATTCACATCTCCCACTACAATAACCAGATCAGGCCGTTTTTCTATCAAGACCTTTTCGTATGCTATCATGACTTGCCCAGTCTGTTGTGCATGGGTACCGCTTCGGACCCCGAGATGGATATCGGGCTCGGGAAGGCCAAGGTCCTGAAAAAAGGTGTCGGACATATTCAGGTCATAGTGCTGACCCGTGTGGACAATAACCGCGCTTGCCCAGTCCTCTTTTTTGAGGGCGTGAAAGAGCGGGGCGATTTTCATGAAATTAGGTCTGGCTGCTGCGATGAGATGGATGAGCAAAGCTTTTGGGTTGCTTGAGCTAAAAGGGTTACTTGAGTTCATTGGATCCATTGAGTTTCTTGAGTTCTTTGCGTTGATTAATTTCAGGTTGTGTCAACACCTCAATACGGCAGTATTTTACTTTTCCGGGATCGTTTCTCATTTTACTGCTAATGCAATGCTCTCTTAAAGATAGAGGTTTGCTGGATAAAAAAGAGAAACTCTAAATAAGATTGCTAAGTATGTGACAATTTTTGGTAAAAGTTGTTCAAAGAGGAGAAATTTAAGCATCTTATGAAAAATTCAAAGGTCTCACTACATCATGTCCCCATAGTCGAAGTTGGTCAGTGGTTGTTTTGTATATGTCTTGATCAAGCAACAATCGCATTCTGAGACCATATCCTGAATGAAAAAGCCCAGCTATTAGCGATGCACTTCATTTTGCCCTTTTTGTCTTTCCGGTATCTAGGTCTGAAAGGTTCAATGGACCTGCTCAACATGAATCTCTTCCGAGCGCACCAGCTCAGTTGCATACACAACACAAGCTTTAATGTCTGCTATTTCCAGATCTGGATAGTACTTCTGAATGATCTCCTCGAAGGATATGCCTTCCTGAACAAGCTCGAGTACATTCTCAACAGGGATACGGGTATTTGCTACACAAGGCTTTCCGAAATGGATTCTTGTGTCGATCACTATTCGATCTTTGTATTTATCCTTGTCGGACATTGTCTCTTCTCCTTTGATTTCTTGCTTGCTTATGATTGCTTGTTGCTCAGAGCTCGTTGTGGGGCTAACCAAGTTAATTGGGTTGCTGAACAATCTAGCTCATATTTCATGGGTTGTCATGTGAAATCCCTTGAGCAATCAGCTATGCCTGCCCCGCTTGCCCAGTTAAATGCCTGCCCTGTGGAACCCTTTTTCTTGTTCCACCGGGGTTTACCCCAGTTGAATAGAAACAACGATTCCACGGGGTAAACGTTGCTATTGCTTACGCAAATTTCACGGGCTAAAGTTTTAGGGGTGTAGATGTTCACCACGAAGCCGATGATTCAATTAGCGAGGCTTACTATCTGAACGAAACTTTCTACCTTCAGACCGGTATGGTCAGCCATCAGATCAAAGTGTGCGTCGGCATGAACGACAGTAGATTCTGTCTTCAAAGCACACACTGCTATCAAAATGTCGGTATATGGCACGGTAATTCCTTTCCGCCGCAATTCGAAGGATAGTCTATATGCCTCTTCCCATAAAGCAGTATCTGTTTCCACCATATCCAGAGCATCAAGGCGGGTCTTAAGACGTTGAAGCTCATTTTGTGTCTTCGTCCCTCCAAGGATCTCCAGTTTGACTATACCTGTTGTAATTATTGCGTTTTCTTTGAGCAAATGATCTATCCGATCTTTAACTTCCAGCATGAAATCTTTTCTCAAGGCAAAGAGCCACGCAGAGGTATCTACCAGAAAGAGATTATTCGGCATATCTTAATCGTTCCAATTCGTTCAAGGTGAGGTCTATTTCGAATGTCCCCAGCTCCTTCCGAAATGCTTCCCTGTTCCACTGCCGAACCAGAGATTGGAGCCCAGCTTCAATGGCCTCTTTCTTAGATCGTGCTCCTGTGACTTCCATAGCCGCTTTCAATAATTGCTCATTAATCAACACAGTGGTTTTTCTCATAGCCATCTCCATAATACACATTTATAATATGGTATTATTATACATATCCAATCAGATTGTCAACTATTTAGCTCATAGCTGATGGGTTATAGCTTATAGATTATAATGATGAAAAGCTCATGGTCAAAATTGAAGATACATGGATAGCTAATGCTCCTTGGTGTTAGACAAGGCACGAGCAAAAAGTAAGGGGTATATTTTATGTTGACAAATTGTTTATTTTTGTATATACAATTTTTAGATAATTATCTACCCAAAACTATTATTGGAGGCTATACAATGTCTAAGGTTATGGTTACCATGCCAGATGGTCTGCTGAAGGAGATAGACTTAACAACAAAAGAACTAAAAACAACCCGAAGCCAGTTTTTTCGCCAAGCTCTTATTCAATACCTTGATAACTATAAGAAGAGAAAGATGGAGTCTCTGATGGCAGAGGGATATAGGGAAATGGCTGCTGAGAATCTCGCCGATGCCCAAGGCTTTCTCGAAGCCTTAATTTCATTACAAGGGGAAGAAGATGAATGAAATATCCTATTACAGAGGTGATGTTGTTTTGGTGCCATTTCCGTTTGTGACTGATTTTGCGAAAGCTAAAGCAAAGCCTGCAATTGTGATTCAAAACGATATCGCCAATAGATACAGTCCGAATTTGATTCTCGCCCTTATCTCTTCCACAGTTCCCAAGAAGGCCTATCCTTTTCACTATCGGATCCAGAGGGAGAGTAAAATTGCCATCCAAGCTGGATTAGATCGCGATTCTATTGTCAAAACAGAGGTGATTGTGACTATTCCCAAGGCTTCCATCTTGAAAAGGATTGGCTCTTTGCCTTCAGAGGCAATGAGTGAAGTTGACGAATGCGTGAGGATCAGTCTCGGGTTGTGAGTAGGTAGTTGCTGGCTGAATGGCCAAATTAATGTAGCCAAAGATTCCTCTGCCTGGTGAAGTCTATATAAGGCGAGATCTCTTTTTTTTTCTACTGTATTCACAGGCTAATTCCTTCTTGCAGAATCTTTTTGTAAATAGGTGATTCAGCAAGAGAGCCAATTTCTAACTCCTTTCGACTGAAGAACAGTGCTGAAATAAAGCAATCATGCTTGAGATTAATGTCAAAGATCAGGTCATCAATTTCAGACTCTATAATTGGCGAATGATCTTCGAGAACTATCATGATATCAATATCAGCGTCAGGTTCATCAGTACCTTTAGCCTTGGACCCGTAGATTCTCAAATCCAATATCCTGTATTTGTCTATCAATATCTTTTTGAGGACCTTGAGCGCCTTTTTTTCGTTAGGCAAAATCGGCATTCCTTAAAAACCCCTGAAATTTCCTCCGTTGTTTTGCTGTATACTTTACGGAGGTTGCTAGCTGCTGGCTGAATGGCCAAGGTTCAAGGCTAAAGGATAGAAAAATACCTTATTAGTTTCTAAGAAAGCGCCGTTTGGTTTTGATGAGACCATTCAGCATCGAAGATATTTCATTTGCCTCTGTGAGCCAAATTTTGCCAACTTCTTTATTAATGTAGCCAATGTCCATGCCAATGTATATTTGAGAACGTAACTCGCCGCATGATCCTTTGGCATATGATAAAAAAGTCAGACCTTCTTTTTGGGACTCTCTCTCAAAACCTTCGGCAATATTGCTTGGAACTGATAGTCCGGATCGGGTGATTTGGTCCTTAAACCCAAAATCTTGCAAGTCTCTTAATTGTTTGTATATATTTGCACTCAATCGCGCGGCTTTCCTCCAAACCTCTAGATCCTCAAATCTCATCTCAATTATTTTTTAACCTTTTTCCTTTTTCCATTAACCTTTTGCCTCTCTTTATACAGCTCCGCCCCTTGAGTTACATGGCCGAAAGCCTTGTAACTCATTGGAAATGTTATTAAATTCTTTAAACTGTGTATCAGATAGTGGTCAGCAATCAGTTGTCAGCTCTTGCCACGTCCCTCTACCTTTGGCCTTTAGCCTTACGCCTCTGGCGTCACTACCTCGATCCTCTGCCCAGCAGAACAGTCTTAGCGGTATGGAAAATGACTATCAGGTCCATAACCAATGACATATTTTTAATGTAGTAAAGATCGTACTTCAATTTTTCCAGGGCGTCCTTTTCAGACGCCCCATATGGATATTTTATCTGCGCCCACCCGGTCACCCCTGGTTTTACACTGAACCGCTCATTATAGTAAGGAATAGTCTTTTTGAGTTTCTCCACAAAAACGGGGCGTTCCGGTCTGGGTCCTACAAAACTCATGTCGCCTTTAAAGACGTTCCATAACTGCGGCAACTCATCTATTCGAAGCTTTCTGATGACTTTGCCAACCCTTGTAATTCTAGGATCATTTTCGGATGCCCATACAGGCCCTGATTCTTTTTCTGCATCAGCCCTCATGGAACGGAATTTGTACAGGGTATAGATCTTTCCATATTGCCCAACCCTTTCTTGAGCGAATAAAACAGGGCCTCGCGAATCCAACTTAATAGCCAAAGCAACCAGGAGGATAAGAGGGGAAAGTAAAACCAATAGAGAAGTTGACAGGACTAACCCAACCAATCTCTTCGTTACGCTGGAAGTTTTTGACTTTACAAAGCCATCTGAGAAGATGAGCCAGCTTGGAATGATTTTTTCGACCAGAAGCTTTCCGGTGATTCTTTCATAGAAGCTCTCTCCATCAATGATGTTTATGCCTCTTAGTTTGCACTTCAGAAGTTCTTCATAGGGCAGTATGCCGCGCTTTTCATCGAGAGCCACAATCAAAGTTTTCGCATTTTCAGCCTCTGCCACATTGCAAATATTGCCAAAACCGTAGTGAACCGCGGTACCTCCGAACTGGTCCTTAGTGTCCTGGTTCGTATCATGCGCGATGAGAGAGCTGATATTATAACTGAGATCGTTTCTGCCATCTAAACTATGTACTATTTCTCGGGCCAATTCGCCGGAACCCAGGATAATGGAGTTTTCTGCAAACAACTTCCTTGTGATAACAAGAGAATAGAGAAGGCGCCAGGAGACCAGGAAAAGGAGCAGGAAAATCAGGCTTGCAAAAAATATCCATCTTCCAATAATCATGCCTGGCCAGAGAAAATATATAATCGCCAGTGCAATGGAAGTGATGCCAATTGACTGGATTAATCTGGAAGCCAGATCAACGGCACTATCGGTGGTTTTAAACTCATAGAGATCATTAAAATATAAGCTGAGCTGGGTAACAACGGAAACAAGAAGCACCTTGAGCCAGATCATTTCCAGCATGCTTGCTATGCCGATATCTCCCCCCAACAGGAAAAAGGATGCGAGGGCGACTGCCAGAAAGATCAGGATCCCTTCACCTACGACGAACATTATCTTCCTCGGAGAGACATATTGTCGAAATAGTCGAATCATCTTGTTATAAGGCTATTAGCTTTGAGCAATCAGCTGTCAGCTAGCAGCTTTCCTTATTTGTCATTTTTTCTTATAGTATTTGTCGTAATATTTTCCATAACCCTTATGGCTCGGAGTGTATCCATTAAAAACAATGCCGAGAATTTTCTTCTTGCCTAAAGTTTCGATGCTTCTCTGAATGGTTTCCCTGGGCGTTTTTTGGGCCATTACCACAAAGATGATTCGGTCTACATACTTGGCCAGGACATTGGCCTCGGCTGTAACCTGGCTTGGCGTTGCATCAATGACAATAAACCGATCCTGATAGCGCCCCTTGACCTCCTTCAAGAACTCCTTCATCATGGCTGAAGAAAGCAATTCTGCCGGGTTAGCGGGTGATCTTCCTGCAGTCAGAAGGGAGAGTTTTTCGATTTTCGTCCGAATAAGCAAATCAGGCAGCTTTCTTCTACTCGTTAGATACTCGTGTAGTCCTCCTAAATTAGAATAGCCCAACATCTCGTGGAGCTTGGGATTACGGAGATCACAGTCAACTAGTAAGACATATTCATCTACGCCAAGTGCGAGGCTTACGGCAAGGTTGGCAGCCACAAATGTCTTTCCCTCGCCAGGGAAAGCGCTGGTCACCATAATGGTCTGTGGCCTCTCACCGTCTTTTGGAAAGAGGATCTGGGATCTCAGAATCTTGAAATTTTCGGCTTCCAATGACTCAGGCGCTGAGAGGACCACCAACTTAGGACTGAAGCCATTCTGAATGATCAATTCCCGGGCAAGAGTTGACCTCGGCCCTGTCTTGGTCAAATTTTCCGGCTCTCCAATAGGAAGTCTCTCTGCTTTTATGGATTTCTCTTTGTTGTGCCTTTCTAAGGCGTTAAATATTTTGCCCATGATATACCTTTATGTTCCTCCGCTTTCCGTCGTGAGTTTAGTAGCCAGAATACAGGAGACAGAATACAGAATAATTTTTAGGCTCTAATCGACCTCATATATGCGTCCGGCATGCGACCAATTTTATCGAGGTTCGTTCTAAGATGTTTTGTGTCGGCATAGCCAAGATCGTTAGCTAAAATCAAATAATATCGGACTTCCTCTAATGAACCTTTGTCTTAGCTTTACTGGTAATTTGCTCCTCGTTCAAAATTTATTCATTCTGGCTTCTGAATTCTATCTTCTGTCTCCTTTCGGATTCACCTCATTTCCATCCGTATGGTCTTTGCGTAATCAAAGATACCCTTTTTTAGAATCTTTGAGGCAAAATCTTGTGCCTCCTGTGGGTCTTTAAAATTTCCCAAGGTAACCTTATAGATCTTTCCTTTCCGTGCATTATGTCCCGGTATAATGTAAACCTTGTGTCCCATTTTTTTCAATTTTTGAAATACCTCTTGAGCAAATATGAACGACGTGAAAGAGGCGATATGAACTGTGAATGTCGGGCTTTGATCCAGTGCAGACAACGCTGGGAAAATGATCTTCTGACCCACCGCAATCCTGCTGATATCTTCGATTTCAGGATTATACATATGGACCAGCTTCAGGTTATTCTCGTTAACCTGGCCATAAACTATTGCTGTCAGTTTGCTCAGGGTATCTCCTTTTTTAACGATGACGGACTTCCATAACCCTTTGTCTTCTGTCCTGAAAGTACTCTCAGTCTCGTTTGACTCTTCCGCTGGTATGATATTCATGGCACCGGCTTGTTTCTCTTCTGTTTGAACAGCGGGAGCGCTCAGCTGCTCTTTCGAGGTTTCTTTAAGAGGAGCCCGGGAGCTAATTGGTATGAGCCCGGCTATACTCCCAACTATACCCTGCCTTTTTTTGCCCATTACAAGGGCGACAATCAGGATCATGAGCAAAACCACGGCCCACTTCCAATAATTTCTCGCAAAAAATGAAGGCTCTTTTTTCAGTCCTGAAGTGTCCTTACTTTGCTGCTTCTTCCCCGGCAGAGACCTGTCAAGAATCATATCCTGGTAGCATGCTTTGACCGTAGCAGCTGTAATTTTTTTCTTCCCTTCCGAGTAACCCAGAAGCAGGAGATTGTCTGCAAGGATGTTAATCATCCTCGGATATCCTTCTGAATACTGGTGAATGACCCGGATCGCACTTTTGGGAAAAATTTTATACCCATTTTCTGCACCAGCTATCTTAAGCCGCGTTTCGATGTATTCCTGGGTACTCTCCAGGTCCAGCGGTTTAATATGATAACGGATACCGATTCGCTGCAGGAGGGGCCTGCATATCGGCTGGCTCAACTTTTCATTCAGCTCCGGTTGACCTATCAGGAATATATTGATTAATTTTTTATCGGCCGTTTCCATATTTGAAAGAAGCCGAATCTCCTCCAGGAGTTCAAAAGATAGGTTCTGAGCCTCATCAGCAATCAAGAGCACATTTTGTTGGTGCTGAAGGGACTTTTGAAGAAAGTCCTCAAGCTGGACTAGAAAGGGCCCTTTAGAGCTAAATTGAGTTCTGAGATCTAAACCAGAAGCTACATAGAACAAAAAATCTTTGGCAGACAGGGTAGGGTTGGATAGGTAAACATATTTAACTGAAGAATCAAGGTTCCTTAGCAGCGTCTGGACAATGGTAGTCTTGCCGCTACCAACTTCACCGGTGAGGAGGACAAATCCCATTCGTTCCATCACCCCATACGTGAGTAAGGATAAGGCCTCTTTGTGGGTTTCTCCCAGATAGAGAAAACGCGGCGACGGAGTCAGGTTGAAAGGTTTTTCTTTTAGACCATAGAAGTAAGTGTACATATGATTAAACGCCTAAGATTTTGACAACTATATTATTCTTGATAAACTCCATGGTTCCCGCGAACCCTTTTATATAAAGAACCATCAACAATCCTGAGAATATAAAGGCCAATCCAACAGAGAAAACGGTTAGTATTTTTTTTCTCTTAAGCCTTCTCAATTCTCTGGCAGTGTAAGTAAAGGGCAAACTGGCTATTACCGGTATTTGAAGTTCCTCTTCTACTTCCTCAGGTCTTTTGAAAGAGGTGTCCATAGCTTCCCTTACATAACCTAGCCCGCATCCCAGGCCAAGCCCCAGAGCTACGCTCATCAAAAGAATGCGGCCCATATCAGGCTTAAAAGGCCTCATAGGGATCTTGGCTGGGTCCAATATCCTGAATTGTTCACCTTTTTGCTTTCTCTCCATACTTACTGCGAGCTCGGCTTCTAATTTTCGGCTTAAGAGAGAATTATAAGTCGCTTGAGTATTGTTATAATCCCGGTTCAAAGACATGAGTTCCTGCTCCCGCTTCGGCGTGTTCTCTACCTGGGTCTGGTACCGCTTGAACTGAGAGTTTAGTTGGGCTGCCTCGGTCTTAAGATTTCCTATTTCTAAATCGATTTCCCGCAACTGGTTTACCAGGTTTCTTTCAGCCAGAGTCATGTGCGTATCTTCTGGCACCTCCTGAGTCTCCTCTAGATCTCCCTTTTCCTTAGATTCCAGATCCGAGATCTGTTGTTTTAGGCGTACAACATCTGGATGTCTTTCTGTGTATTTTGTCTTAAGCGAGGCCAGTTGTGTTTTCAGTTGGTCTAGGGACTGTACTGTTTCTCCCGCAGCTTGGCCAGGTAACATTATAGTAGGGCCTTTTCTTGTGTCGGCAGCCTCTGCGAGCTGCTGCTGGATTAAGAGCTTTCTGTTTTCGGCCTCCCTCAGATTTTCCTGGTTAGTTTTTATCTGTTCCTGGACCCTTTCCAATATCCTCAGATTGGTCTCCAATTGTTCAGGAAGGCCTCCCATATATCTCTGCCGGTACCTTTTTAAGTCTTCTTCCTTATCCAAAAGTCTTCTTCTAATGGCTTCCAGCTCAGCTGTTAAAAATTCTGCAGTGCCTATAGCCTGATCTTCACGTAATTTCAGGTTTTCAGCTATGTAATAGGAAGCCAAGGTATTGGCAACATCTGCCACTCGTTTAGGATCCTTTCCCGTGAAAAAGATCTGGAAGGAAGTCGTTCCCCGTCTTCGACCACTGGAAACATCCACGGTTATTCTTTTACGGAGACTTTCTACTTTGTCTTCCATGAACATGTGGCTGCCAGGCTCGTTGTAGAGATTGAAATCCCTAATAATCTTTTCCAGATTAGTCCTGCTGGTTACCTGTTGGGTGGTAGCCCGGACTCGGTCTTCGATGTCAACGGATACGATTTCTCGGACATAGCTTTCGGGCACCTTCTGGGGTTGGACCAAAATAAGGGTACTCGCCCGATAAAGCCTGGGAAGTTTTAAACCCCAGCCAGTGCCGATCAATATTGATAAGAGAAGGGGAATAATAATCCACCAGATCCTACGAATGGCAATCTCTTTGTATTTTTCTATTTCGAGTTTTTCCATGTTAAGCTCCGTATCAAAGCGATCAGCTGCCAAGTAGTTAAAAGTTCAAATTTCAAAGTCCAAACATCAAATGAAGTCCCAATGTCAAATTTCGAAACTCAAAAATGAAGGGCATAAACCTATTTGGTTTTTGCATTTTGGACTTTTTTTGCCATTTGGATTTTGTCATCTGGTATTTCCACTCTTACAATTTGTATAGCTTGCTGGCGCTAAGAATAAGCATTAGCCTGTTTACTCTATAATCCTCCGTATCAATGTCATCATTTCTGTCAATGTGAGAATAATCCAGGGATAGGGAAAACCAGCGGGCAAACTCTAATGTCAAACCACAACTTCCTCTCCAGGTCTCCCATTCCCGGTTCTCTCTATCCCTGTCTCGCCTGATGGAGCTGCCCGCATAGCCGTTCAATCTTTCCATAAACCGGTATTCGAGGCTAGAGTTTGCACTCCAATACGTGGTAAGACCTCTTCGTTCAGCTTCCAAATAAGCCTCGTCCCAGCCGCCTTGGCCTCCAATGGTGAAACTCCCCCGCTCAAAGCGTTTAACCAATGATGCGTCATAGGTATATCCGGTTTCATCATCGGATATCTCGTTCTGCAGGATGAAGTAACCACCTCCTGCAGAAAGAGAAAGATCAGGAGAGAAGGCATGCTCAAAACCGATAGACCCTTCATGAACTTTATAATCTTCCGTAAGACCTTCAAATTTACGGTTCGTGAAATTATAGCTAGTGAAACCCGTGGTCTGAGGTATGAAACGATGGATATATCGGATGCCTATGGCATGGCCTCTATAATCGTCTCCGGCTATAAAAGCATCGTCCCGCCAAAAATCCGCCCTGGTAAACTCGTAATTAAGCTCCACCCCGTTCTTGACATCAAACCAGTATGCGGCCGTGGCGAACGAGTCCTGGATTGTTCCATCGTCCAGTGTTGGATCTTCATTTTCCAAAAGGTTATGTCTATAACCAAAGGCAATAGTATCTTCCGGGCCAAATTGGTACTCAAGACTAGCGCTTCCCATGTTCCTCTGGTATGTGTTTCTGGTTCTTCTGGCGCTCTCCACCTCCTCTGCCGTCTCCAGCGGTTCCTCAGATCGGATGTATGTATTTGCAAGGTCGAACCTTACGCGCTCTGCTATGTTCTGCCAAAAAGTGACCGTGCCGGCGTGCCTAACGGTATCGTTTTCATCGTATTTAGCGTACCAGACCCAGGTAGGGGCATAATCAACGCTCAGGGCTTTATTTGAGGAGGAAATCGTCATGTTTATACCTGGGGATACGGCAGTCAGATTGTCCGATCTTTCATTAGTATCGTCTAAATAGATATTATCGTCGTAGCCCTGGCTGACCGAGAAACGGGGGATAAGTTCAAGGCTATATTCAGCCAACGATCGCATGGGGAAGAGACAAAAGAAGGTCACGAAAAAGAACCATATGTATAGTTTCCTCACTCAATTACCTCGCCATTTTGAATCATCACTATGAAGTCTGTATGTCAAAATCTAAATGCCAGTTGAAATCTAAGCGACTAAATTGCAAAGTCATTCCCTGTTACCTTTATGCTTTTTATACCCTGATGGCCATTGAAATTCTATGGTACAATAATCGTATCATTCGGCTCCAAGAGGATATTCTGCTCCAGTTTTTTCCCTGAGATGACCTTGTTATAATCAAAGGGCATAATCTCTTCTTTCCCGCCAGATCTTCGGATGATACGAATGGTATCCTTGTCTGCCCACTCACCTAAGCCTCCTGCAGCCGATAAAGCTTGCAGGACTGTCATGCCTGGACTCAACGGATAGGTTCCAGGCTGATTAACGTTACCTATAATGTAGAAATTCTTGCTACGAGATTCGACGAGGATTACTGTTACCTCTGGATTGTCTATGAAACCTTTTAGTTTTTCAGTCAAAAGAGCCTTCAGACCCAACGTACTCATGCCGGCTGCGCGGATATCCCCTATCAAGGGAACGGTAATCTTCCCGTCCGGCCTTACAAGGGCCTGACGTGAAAAATCAGGCTCTTTCCAGACCTGGATCTCGACAACATCCATCGGGCCAATTATGTAAGAGGAGTCAACCACCGGCTCTTTTATAGTTATCTCGGCAGCCTGTAAATGATTAGAATAAATCAGTCCAGTTACTATCAGAGACAAGGTTAAACATCTTATGGCGTTGATCAGAACAATTCTCATCATGTCTATATCCTCCGTTTCACTCGCTAATCCCTTCAATGCTTTAAGTCTTCTGCTTGCAGGACCTGTAAAACTTTTGCCTGCAAGGGCAAAGGGATATCACCTATCTCGTCTAAGAAGATAACCCCATCTGAGGCGATCTCGAATTTCCCCGGCTTGAACCGGGTTGCCCCGGTAAAGGCGCCTTTCTCATAGCCAAAGAGCTCACTCTCCAGCAGTTCAGAAGGGAGGGCAGCACAATTGACCTTGACAAAGCGCTTATTTTGCCTATTGGAGAGTCGATGGAGTTCTCTGGCAATCACCTCCTTGCCTACGCCGGTCTCCCCATAAATAATTACACTCAGGATTGTGTTAGCTGCCACCTTTATTAGTTCCTTTATATTCCTCATCGGATGACTGCTTCCGGCAAGTTTTACATCCATGAGAAACCTTCTCCATATTCACGCTCCGACAATTTACTTTTTGCATTGCTCAAAGGAAAGCTTTTTTTCCAGGTCAGCAAATCCCTGCTGGTTATAGTAATCTCTCACTTCTGGCAGCAGAATGCTTCCCAGTTTCACCTCAAAATCCTCTTTTCTAAGTCCCTGTAATCTGTTAATGAGCTTTCCCCTTTGTCTTTCTGAGAGATTCAGGGCTACCCCTTTTCTCACTAAGAATTCTAAGTCAAAGGCATCTTGTATTTCTCCCCGGTCTATCAGTGCGAGGACCTTGTTCTTTAGCATCTGGCTCAGGGTGAACGCTCTCACCAGGACCTGAGTAGGAAAATGGGGTGAGAAGGCAATCTTTTCCTCACTGGTACCGGGAAGCGCCAGAGCCTTATGGATCTCTATTTTCAATTTGGCCGTCCTTTTTTTTCTTCGGACTTCGACCAGAATAGAATAAGAATTATTCTGAGCACTGGTGACGTCGTGATCCTGGGCAAGAGCATCATAGAGCCGATGGTAAAAATGTTCATAATCCTCTTCCTTGAAAAACCAGAAGTCCATGTCCTGAGAATATCGGGGAAGTTCATGACAGAGCCTGAGCATGGTTCCTTCTCCAAAGGCAAGAGAGCCCAGAAAGCGCTTTGATCCGAGCCACTGAAGCATGGCCATTTGTAAGACCTCATGGTCTATTAGTCTTTGCATAAAATGCCTCGAAATACTTTCTCGCTTTTGGAGGATAGATGATGCACAAATCTGCGAGTATTTCCTCATCAACCTTTGTTAGGTTAAGAGAGGAGCCATCTAGAGTATAGCGGCCCATGGAAGCAAGATAAAAGGAATCCAGAACTGCTTTCTCAGGCAGGGCAATGAAAACGCCATCGCTTTTTATAAACTCCCTATAGAGATCAGGCCTGACCTTACTATAACGAAAGGAAAGGCCTCCGAACTCGAACGTTCTAGTTCGTTTTACCGAGATCGACTCACAAAGGCCTCTTTGCGGCTGTGTTGTGATCCCATAATAGGAAAGGGCTGTCATCAAAGAGATGTAAGAGGGGACTTGCAGGATGTTGGCAATGCGAAAAAGATCTATCTGGCCCAGATGGCCAAAGGTCTCGGTCCTGGCGTAAAGCCCCCTTTTTAATCTCATGAGCAGCCCTTTCTTCACATAGCGACTGCACAAAACAGCAGCTGAGGCGAGTTTGATGCCGACCGCATGGGCGACATCATACTGGGTGAAAAAGGGCTTATCGATTTTCAAGATGTATTCGTAAGACATACCAAAAGATACTCGTTTAACGCAATTGTTAAAGTATTGTGCTTAGGAAAATGCAATGACTGTGCCATTAATGAAAGCGCTCAGCTATCACTCATCAAATTTCAGATTTCATTTCACCTCTAATCGTTCGCCTCAAGCAGTGGCGGCAGTCAACCCTCAACTGTCGAATATGAGCCTACACCTGTAACCCAATGAGCCCAACAGACGTACTGAACCCGGGTAGCTCAGCAAAGCCTGTAGTTGTTTTCTACATATTAGTAAAAAATTACCCACCAAGTTGGCAATAACTTACATGTACATCTTAAATTTTATCTTCCACCTTTGCCGATATCAGGAAATCGAAAAATCAAATATTTTGTAAGCTATTGATAATTGGAGTAAAAAAAAGATATGTGATTTATTCTTGCGATATCCTAAATTTCTGCGACTTCTGGCACAACAGTTGCTGTTTATTTCATAGCCCCGCAGGCTTGGCCAGCCCAGTGGGGCCTGAGACCAACAATTAAAAAAAAGCTGTTTCTCCTTTCTAAAGGCGGGAGAGCAGGCCTTTTTGGTTGGTCAACAGGAAGCTGGCCACTTGATCAAGAAAGGAGGTGATGTCTTAAGCGTTTAACCGTTCAAAGATTTAAGGTAACGAAGGGAAAGGAGAAATTCGATGAAGAAATTTTTACTGTTTTTATTCGCAATGTCATTGGCTTTTGGTGCTGTTGGGACGGCAAGCGCGGGATTAATAGTAGATAGGTCTGGTTTCTGGGATTCAGCTGAGGGGTATTATCATGAGTACGTTTTGGTGATGTACCCCGGAATGGGCTGGGATGATGCCACTGTTGATATGAATAATTCACTGGGCAGTGGATTTCACCTTGCAACTATTACCAGCGGATCAGAGCAAGAATTTATTGCAGATCTATTGGTAGGTATGGGAGAATATTGGCTCGGTGGATACCAACCGGGACCTGGCGAGGAGTGGAATTGGATAACTGGAGAAGCGTGGGATTACGCTAATTTCGACAGCGACGAGCCGAATGATTTTTATGGTCCTGGCAGTGAGCAATATCTCGGGATGTGGAAGAAGAATCCGTACAGTGCGTGGGTATGGAATGACGAAGGGAACTTAACCAACATCGCAGGCTACATTGCAGAAAGTGGACATACTCCCGAACCGGCCACCATGCTGCTCGTTGGCTCGGGCCTGATTGGCCTGGCTCTTTTTGGACGGAAGAAGTTTTTTAAGAAGAGCTGACAGCTCCCCAGTGAAATAGCTTTAAGATTTCACCCCGATGGAATATTAACTAAAACTTCATTCCATTGGGCAGGCGGGGCGAGGATAGCTGAAAGCTCAAAGCTTTAAAAATAGGGAGGTATGAGATGAAAAAGTTTTTAGTGTTTTTATGTGCAGCGGTGCTCATTTTTAGTGTTGCTGCTACAGCAAATGCGGTCCTTCTTTATTCTGATCGTGCTACGTGGGAGGCTGCAGTACCGGGATACATTTCGGTGGCAAGCGATGATTACGGTGCACAATATGACATCATTACGGCTGGCACGTCTGGTGATGTTGGTTACGGCGAGACCTTGAGTTTCGACATAGATTTGGAAGTGCGTCAGGTTCCCTCTAGTTGGGCGACATGGTCTGGCGGATATACCGGTGATGTTCTATGGACTTTAGGTGCAACATCTATGACCGGAACCTTTGGGGATGGACATTTGCTCTCAGGCTTTGGCTTTGAGGCTGAACCCAATCTGTTTGATTGGTATGTCATAACGCTCACTCTCCCCGGCGGTGCAGGTTTGGCTCAAACGGTTAGTGGGGCTGGCGGTGCGGCGTTCTTCGGATGGACAGGGCCTGTCCTCTCGATGACGATATCATCGCCTGAGGATTTTGCAATTGGCCGGGCGGTAGCTGCCCCTGTTCCCGAACCAGCTACCATGCTGCTGCTTGGATCTGGCCTGATTGGCCTGGCTGCTTTTGGACGGAAGAAGTTTTTTAAGAAGAGCTGACAGCTCCCCAGTGAAATACGCTTCGCCATGGTTAAGTGCGCTACGCTGTGATTGCCATCAATTTAACTTGGCAAGCTGTCACTATCGTGAATTTCACCCCGATGGAATATTAACTAAAACTTCATTCCATTGGGCAGGCGGGGCGAGGATAGGTAAAAGATCAAAGCTTTTGAGTTTGTTGCAGGTTCTTTGATTTGTTGTGTTTTCTGAGTTAAAGAACCTGCAACGCGTAAGCCGAAACGCTAAGTTCCCTCAGTGCCGAGTGAGAAAGCTTGGCAGTGGATAAAGGAGGTGCGCCTCGCGCTGTCGAATTTATGAACGAGGCACTGTTGAATGATTTAGGTCTGGCGGAACCAACGACGAATGAGAGGAGTCAAGACTATGGTTTCAGAATCTGCCGAGAGACGATCTAAATTCAGGTTCCCTGTTGTCCTCCCTGTTGAATATTTCCTGCCCGATGCCTCAAGCATTTTGAGTTACTCTTTGGATCTCAGTAAAAGGGGGGCATTTATCTCCTCAGATGATCCTCTAGGTATTGGAAGCAGGTTTGGCATACACCTCAGTATTCCTTTTAATAATGAATCCTCCAAAATCTTCCACACGAAAGGATCGGTTGTATGGAATAAGATGCAGCCCTTCAAGAGCAACAAAAATGGAATGGGCATTCAGTTTATGGAGGCTTTGCCAGAGTTCTTATTCTTGAGTGCATTAGCCTATAAGGTTCAAAAACTTTTGAAGGAAACCCAGGCAAAAAGGCTCTTGGAAGAAAGGGTCGAGAAACTGGAGTCAGAATTAGAGGAAACAAAAAGGTTGGCTGCCTTAGGCCGCTGTGTGGAGAAGATCCTTTTTGAATTATCTAACCCCATATTGACGCTATTCGGGCAGCTGGAGATCATTAAGACGAAGATGCATACACACAAAAGAACGCTTGAAGGGCATGGGGAGACTAATAAAGAAGGGTTTAAAAGGATAACAAGGGAGTTCGATAAGTCCTGTAACAAGATTGATAAGATACTGAAGGATTACAAAATAATATCAGAGTTGGCACATATGGTAGGGGATGATAGGGAAACTCTTGAAAGAAAGCTTCAAAAGAGATTCAATTGCTAAGTGCTTCGATTCGCAATTACGCTCACGTATTGTGCAAAGTTATGGGGCCGTTCTTGCTCACTCGGCTCGGCCGAGGACTTCGAGTGAGCCTCAGTCGAACTCCTCGTCGCGGGCAGCACTAAGTCCTGAGTGAATAAATTCGTTACCGAATTTATGAATCGAAGGACTAAGTAAACCTCTTTAACCCTGTCAAGTAGATTTGTCGCTTCTCTCGCCCACTCCTTGCAGTCGCTAGAGCACACAGACCCGCCTGCCAGCGCCTGAAGCGCAGCTGATGGCGGGCAGGGAACGCAGAGATGGTTTGTGGACTTGGCCTGATTTCTTGACCCCCGGTTAAATAGGCTCCGCCCCACTGGAATAGAAACAAGCATTCCACGGGGTAAACCCCGGTGGAACAAGAAAAAGGGTTCCACAGGGCAGGCATTTAACTGGGCAAGCGGGGCAGGCACGATTTACCGGCTGCGCCGGAAGAAGACTATATCCCTTTTTTTGTTTGGCGATACTTGCGTTTGACGTCGACTCCAGACTCGCTGAAGTTGATTAAAAGACCTGTGTGCTAATAGGCTGAGGTTGAAGGGGAAGCACATCGTATTTAACCCCAGTACCATCTGCCGGAGCTACGGGCCGGGCCCCAGTACGATCATTCGCACCTATCCCAGTTAAATAGGCATTTCATTTAACCCTAGTAGGATAGTCCCTACCTGCGGCGTGAAGGTTCATTCAGTTTGTTGGGTTACTTGAAGTTGGTGCGCGTTGTCGGGTTCGAGGTTGGTCAGTTGATTTTTGTCAAGAGAGGCAATAGTTCATGGCATATGTTCAAGTGGCTGAGATTATCTCAAGTGCTGGTTGCTTTCATCTTCAATCTGCTTGATTACCCATTGATTGACAAGAGATATTGTGTTCAGTTTTTTTTGATCGGCAATCTTTTTCAATTTGTCATACTGTTCAGAATCAAGCATGAATGAAATAATCCTACTCTTCATCTTCTCGAAAATTGGTTCTTTCACTTCTATAAGCTGATCTTCAAAATCAGTGATATCATGGCTATCCCAAAATGTAGCCATCTCTTCTATTGTTTTGAATTCAGGAATTTTCATTTTTTTCTCCATTTAGAAAATCTCCTTCTCTCATTGTTGGTCATATTTCGAGCAGTAACGACATATCCTTTTCCTTTTCGCGCGCTGCGGGCATAATTACCTCCTTTAAATCAATGAATCATCATTTAGAGATAAGATTATCACATGCCGGGTTAATGAGCAATTTTTACTCATTGCGTCTCCAGGCAAATAAGGAATTATATTCTCAGTGTTCTCCCTGCCCTGTTAGATATCAGGATAATGATATCATGCAAAATGCATTCTCTGTCCCTAATCAACCAAAATCGCTTGGGGACTGTTAGCCATATCTAACAGGGTGAACCTTTGCGAGCTCTGTGAGAGATAAAGATGCTTCTTTTATGGCCGGCTGTTGATTATCAATCCACTATTAATCAATTATGACCTCTTTTTTTGTTACGGCCTCTGATTTTATCCGGTTGACTGCATCAATAAGTGCCGGAAATACATGTTCCCTGATATCTCCAGCAACCACGACAGTTACAATATCGTCACCAACGTTAAGGTGGCCATTATTCGTTTCAATGAGGATGTCCACTATTCCGGGCCTTGATTTAATATCTCCTATAATCTCCCTAATTTTTCGACTGTCAAAGAGCACATCAACCCCGGAGACAGCCTTTCCATCCCTTGAGAAGGACCTGACTGTACCAAGGTGGCTGGCGATCATCCCTGCTTTATGGAAATCGGGATGGGCCTTGATAGTCTCTATCATCTTATTTAGATCCATCCTGTTCACCTCATTCAAACCCCTTTTGATTCACCACAGAGACACAGAGAGTAATTTCCCCTTTTGCCCGATCGCGAGACCCGCCTGCCAGCGCCTGAAGCGCAGCTGATGGCGGGCAGGTCCCGATCGGGCAAAACAGACAAGCCCTTCTGGCGGCTTCCCATGTCTAACAATTAGGCTATTTGCTACAAGGATATCAAAGCGGTAGCTGGACTCCAATTTCATACCTTTGTATTCTATGGTCAGTTCCCTTTGTCTTTCTAATGGAATTTTGCTCATCTGAAGTTCAACACAGAGACATCCTTCTTTTTATTTGGGTTTTGTATCATCGTCGGGGTCCAGATGAAATAGCCTTCGGGCAGCATCTAAATAAAGATTTCGTGAGGCCCTGGCCTCCTTTCTTTTTAGAAAGACTATAGGATCGTTTAAGATCTTTTTGGCAATTGAGGTCGTCAAGCTTTCCACACCTTTCCTCTGATCTGGTGTAAGATCCGCAAGACTGGAAAGGGTTTTTTTGAGCTCCATCTGGCATATCTTTTCACACTTTTCCTTGAGCGCTACGATAGTTGGAACAACATCCAGGGTCTTGAGCCATTCACTAAACTTGATGACCTCCTCATCCACCATCCGCTCAGCCTTGATAGCTTCCCCTTTTCTCTTATTGATGTTAAGCTCAACAATTCCTGTAAGGTCATCAATGTCATAGACAAAGACATTTTCTATTTCATTTACCCGGGGCTCAACATTTCTGGGCACCGCAATATCTATGAAAAAAAGAGCTCTATTCTTTCTGCCCCTCATCGTCTTTTTTACCTGGTTCAAGGAGATTATGGGTTCCGGGGAGGCCGTGGAGGTGATAACAATATCTGCCTTCAGCAATTGATCACCGATCTCCTCAAAGGAGATAGGCTTCCCCTGAAAGTGCTCTGCCAATTCCACGGCCCGGCTGAAGGTCCTGTTGGTTACCAGGATTTTAGCTATTCTGTTATTCAAAAGATATCTGGCAACAAGCTCTGCCATCTCTCCAGCCCCGATCAGAAGAGCTTTTTTCCCCTGGAGATCTCCAAATATCTTTTTGGCCAATTCCACAGCCGCAAAGCTTATAGACACGGGAGATCCTGCTATATCTGTCTCGGTCCGTATTTTTTTAGCCAGTGAGAAGGTTCTGTGCATCAGCCTGTTAAGGATTACCGATGATGATTTATGCTCGACCGCTATCCTATAGGCCTCTTTAACCTGCCCGAGTATCTGTGGTTCTCCAACTATCATTGAATCAAGGCTTGCACCTACCCGGAATATATGGTGTACAGCCTCCTGATCGTCATAGATATAGAGCGCTGGCCCGAGCTTCTCCCTTTTAATTCCACTAACATGGGAGAGGAATTCTATGACGGATTCCTTTGCCTCCTTTTCCTTATCGGTTGTGAAAAGTATCTCTACCCGATTGCAGGTAGAGAGAACTGTGAATTCTTTGATGTCCTTGATAGCCCTGATGGCGTTCATTGCGCCATCTATACTATGCCCACCGAGGGCAACCAATTCTCTCACCTCAACCGGTGCTGTCTTATGATTCATGCCTATATCGACTATCTTTATCATGGGAACTAGTTTCCTTCTAAGCTCTTAAAGCTGTGATATCCCTCCATCAAAAAGTTGACCCCAATAAAGGTGAAGATTAGGATGAAGAAGCACCCTATGGACATTAAGGCAGAGCGTCTACCACGCCATCCTACAGCCATTCTCTGATGTAAGAGGGCCGCATAGCAGAGCCATGTTATCAAAGACCAGACCTCTTTTGGGTCCCAGCGCCAGTAGGAACCATGGGCGCTCTGGGCCACGATCAATCCGGTAATCATACCGACAGTAAGAAGGAGGAACCCATAGCTGATTGCGTAATAGTTTAGGGAATCCAGGCTGTTGAGGGAAGGAAGCCTGCTGTAGAAGGCGCCGAGCCTCTTTGTTTTTATCTGATGTTCCTGGATTAGATACATAACGCCGGCAATAAAGGCAATGGCAAAGATACCGTCCCCCAAGAAAGAAGTGGCTACGTGAAGTGGAAGCCAGAAACTCTTAAAGATAGGCCTCACCGTGATGGCCGAAAGGGGGATTGTTGAGGAGATGATCATCAAAAAGGCGGAGAAGGGAGCGACAAATGAGCCTAAAACCATAATCCTGAATTTTAGCTGAAAGAGGATATATGCGGCGATTATGGTCCAGGAGAAAAATGACAGGGACCCCTTAAAGTTCAAAGCAGGCACAGCACCGAGCTGGTAATAGCCAAGGGCAAGGTAGATGGAGTTAAGTACAAAACCTGCAAGAAGGATCCTGTGTGACCAGGAGCCTACTTTCCTATTTTTCCGTATGATGAATATTAGAAAACCGGCTGTGGCTGCTAAATAAAAGATGAGGGTTAACTTAAAAAATACAATATCCACGTTACATCCTTCTAAAGACCTGCTTAACAATATCATCTATGGGGAAGTCCTTTCCCAGGATAGATTCTAGAGTGGCCCGGACCCCACTTATATTTCCTTTCTTGATCAGTTGCACAAGATTGGAACCAACCAATTTTTGAAAGATGATCTTATTTTTTGAGGATGCTTTCCCCTGGGAGAGGAGTTTTATCCTGATGAGGCCCAATAGCTCTGTAAGGGAAGCATATTCTGGTCCAAACATGGCCTCCATTTCCTCTCTGATTTTTTTTGCCAGGGCCGGGCTCTTGCCTCCTGTAGATATGGCTATTTGGAGGTCGCCCCTTTTAACTATTGAGGGCATAATAAAATTGGACTCTCCAGGCTGATCAACCACATTAACCAACAAGCCATGCCCTTTTGCCTGGGAGGCAATCTGCCTGTTGACTTCAGGGTCATCCGTAGCCGCAATAACCATAACAGCATCATCCATAAGCTTACCTAAGAGGTCATAAGATGGGTGATGAACCTTTCCTTCAGCGACCAATTGCCTTAAATGAGGGGTGAGATGAGGGGAGAGTATATATATCTGGCAACAAGAGACGAGAAGGTTTTTTATTTTGCGCTCAGCTACCTCACCACCACCAACAACTATTACTTTCTGATTATCCAGATCTAGAAATATAGGGAAGTAGGGCATAAGCAAAAATTCTTATAAGAACACGCTTAGGGTAAAAGTAACTAAGAAAGTTCAAATGTCAAAATCCAAATGTCAAATGCCAAGATTCAAATTTGAAAACTTGTCATTTATCATTCTTTTTAGGAGATAGAATCGAAGAAAATATCAATGTTAATTCTTGCGCTTCACTCCATAATTTCTTGCACTGAGTTTTTTTGTTTGGATTTGCCCTTGCAATCATTCTTAGCCAATGTTTTGTCTCTTTTGACTCCTTCTTACAAATAGCAATCTTATGCCTAAAGTCTTTTTTAGATTCTGCGCCATCTGCCTCCACATAATTGGCCCCTATGCCTGGACCGGAACGGACAATTTGGCCGATCAATTGGTTATTAATTGGATTTGTGGGTAAGGTCTTCACAAAATCAATGATGTTTTCTCCAAACTGTGCGGTTCTTTCTTCAAGATCGTAAACCCTTTTATCATTTGGATTTTGAGCTTCATTTGTCATTTGAGCTTTGGGCTTTATCATTTCTTCCTGTATGGTAATGAGAAATAAAAGTACCTTCCAGATCGCTTAGATTAAGATATAATTCTTAGACATACTGATCTGCCATTTCGTTTATAAATCTTTCAATTTCATCAGGCCCTTTAGCAGATAGTTCTGATACCAGTCCCTTGATTTTGTTATAGGTACCTTGGTCGCGGTAGAGATCCTCTGTTGACGAATAGAGCCCCGTGCGTCTGCCAATCCGGTAAATAGTCCGATCAGATTCCGGTAGATCCTGGTATTTTTCTATGACACGCAGCATATTTTCTTTTTCTTCCGGTAGCTTTCCTTTTATCTCCTCTAAGAGATTCATGATGTGGTCACTGGTGATGGTACTGGTTATCTTATTATCCAGGCTTTCGATAAAAAGCTTGATCTCTTCAACCACATGGTCATCGGTAAGCATCTTAAATTCCCTATTTTCGAGCTTTTGGTAAAGGGGAGCACGGATGGGAACCCTGAGGCTTCTCAGTCTTATAAAATGCGGGTTAATTTGACTCAGAACCCTGGCCGTCTCTAAGGCATGTTGTTTCGACATCGCCTCACCCCCAAGCCCCGGCATGATGTATTCAGATAATGACATGCCAGAGTCAATAACCTTTCTGCCGGCATCTATATGCTGGGCCGCTGTAACACCTTTCTTTATGAACTTTAACAGTGGATCATAGCCGCTCTCCAGACCAATATGGACCCTATCCAGACCTGCCTCCCTCATCTCTTTCAGCTCTGCCAATGATTTTCGGCTAACAGTTCTTGATCTTGAATAGGTAGTCACTCTCTTTAGATTGGGAAATTTTTCCCTGAGGAATCGTAGGATATCAACAAAGTCCTTAGTCTTAAGGATAAGATTATCAGCGTCTTGCAGGAAACATTCTCCAGTTGCATAATAAAGCCAGAGGGCCATGGTCTTGTAATTGTAACTGTACTTGTTATCTCTAAGAATATGGTTAACAAGTGGATTTGTTATCAGGCCACTTTCTCCTATCTTCCATGAGAGGGCCTTGATATCGTCAGCGATATCTCTGGCAGCCTGAATATCCTTTTTGATCTCTTCTACCCCTCGAAGAGAGAACTTCTGTTTTTTATAGACAGGACAAAAGAGACACTGGTTCCACGGGCAGTTACGGGTTATCCTCAAAAGTAGGCTCCGTGCCTCATTTGGCGGCCTGATTGGGCCTTGCTCAAAGCACAATTTTGATTCATTTATCATCTGCGAGGTCCTGATTGTCGGAAACTCTTATGAAACTATTAAGAAAATAGGTATATTTCAAATATTATAATCACATATTGCACCGTTTCAAATTTTTATCTCCTGTGACTATCTCTTGAGTGATTAAATATCTTCTGAAATTAGCCACATAGAAGGGAAGGCCAGGAGATCATGGAAAGACAGGCATTGTTGACATAATGTATCATAGAATATAAGTTTAAGACATTCATTCCTTGATCGGTGGTGGGATGAAATCTAAATCAGGGCGCTGAGACCGCAGGCAGATACGGTTGTACAGAGGAGGAGAGGGTGCATCTCCTCTCTTATCTTAACGTCAAATAGATGTCCATAACCAATATCCTTAAAGAAGCCATCTGCTCCTTCAAGGAGGATGGATGCCTTAATCTTTCGGCTGCTATCGCCTTTTATGCTATTCTCTCACTCATCCCCTTCGTCTATCTTCTTGTCTCCTTAGTTGGTCTTTTTATCGGTTCTGAAGGCGAGATCTTGCCAAGGGTAAGCTCATATATCACTCAGCTCATTCCCTTTATCAGTAAACCCGTCTTAAAAGAGGTGGGCCGGATAAATCTGGGCAGCGGCATGTTTGCCTGGCTTGCCCTTTTTTTTATGTTGTGGTCAAGCACCCTTATTTTTGGCTCCCTTGAATTTTCCTTAAAAAAGGTATTCAAGGTAGAAAATTTAAGGCCTTTCTGGATTTCTAAGGCTATGTCCTTGCTCTTTGTGCCTGTAGCGGGAGTTGTTTTTATTCTTCTTCAGATCTTTAATCTCGTTACAGATGCCTTCATCAGGCTGAACAACTATTTCGGTATCACCATAATACCACTTTTTTTTAACAACATTGTGCTCAAATATATTTTCCCCTTTGTGCTGACCTTTCTTCTTTTAAGTGCTCTCTATGCTATAGTGCCCCCAGGTAGGATTTTCTTGAGGCAGGCCGCGACAGGAGGTTTCATTTGTGCCATTATGTTAGAGGTGGCCAAACATGTATTTGGTTGGATGATTAGACATAATCCTAATTTTGGTCTTGTGTATGGGTCATTAAATACGATAATTTTGATGGTTCTATGGATTTTTTATGCATCAGCCATATTTCTTTTCTGTGCAGAGATCATCTCTGCCTACCAGAAACAGAAGATTGGTGTCTGAAGTTGAAAGCACTCGAAGTTTAGAGTTAGGAGAGATGTCTCGGGAGAGAGATCATGCAGGAACAATGCAGACCTCAAGAACAAGATCAAGATTTGTGAAAGTGAAGCCAGTGAATCCCTTTAGGCATTTAAGATGCGGTTTATAGCCGACTTTCATATTCATTCCCGCTATTCTATTGCCACAAGCAGCAGCCTTACCCCAGAAAATCTGGAGTTGTGGGCGCGTCGTAAGGGAACCCAAGTTATTGGAACAGGCGATGTGTTTCATCCAGGCTGGTATGAGGACCTGAAAGCGAAGCTGATACCAGCAGAGGACGGCCTCTTTAGACTCAAGGATGAATATCGAATAGAAAAAGACCAACTCCCCCCTTCAGCGGCACAACCTGTCAGGTTTATTCTCTCTGGAGAGATCAGCAGTATCTATAAAAAAAAAGGCAAAACCAGAAAGGTGCATAACCTTATCCTATCTTCCTCATTTGATACGGTAAAGAAGATACAGGGCAAATTAGAGACATTGGGGAATATCAGGTCTGATGGAAGGCCTATACTTGGGATCAGCTCAAGGGATTTGTTAGAGATATGTTTGGAGGCAGGCAGTGACAGTGTTCTTATTCCTGCCCATATATGGACCCCATGGTTCTCTGTGCTTGGCGCTCAATCCGGCTATGATACCATTGAAGAATGTTTCGATGATCTTACAGGCCAAATCTTTGCAGTGGAGACCGGTCTCTCATCTGATCCACCTATGAACTGGCTCTGCTCATTTCTAGATGGATATACCCTTGTCTCGAACTCTGACGCCCACTCGCCGGAAAGATTGGGGAGGGAGGCAAATCTCTTTGATGCAGAGATTTCTTATTCGAGTATGATTGCCGCAATGAAAGGAGATAGCCTGCATAAATTCTTAGGTACGATAGAATTCTTTCCCCAGGAAGGGAAATATCATTTAGACGGCCACAGGAAGTGCGGCATTTGCTGGACTCCGCAGGAGACGGCAAAGCACAAAGGAATCTGTCCTGTATGTGGTAGAAAGGTGACGGTAGGGGTATTGAATAGGGTTATGCAGCTTGCCGATAGGCTAGATCCGGAATTAAGACATCAAAAAAAACCGTTTTACTCCCTTACCCCATTAAAGAATCTTCTCGCAGAGATCAAAGGTTCTGGTGCCAGCAGCAAGGGGGTAAATGAACATTACGAATATCTTTTGAAAAGGGGGGGCCCAGAATTCGCTATCCTCCTTGATCTTTCCTTTGAGCAGATCAAGGAGATCGGGGATGAGGTGCTGGTAGAGGGTGTCAGGAGAATCAGGAATAGAGAGGTTTCTATTGAGGAGGGATATGATGGCAAGTTTGGCCAGGTAAAGGTTTTTCGATCAGGAGAGATTCAGTCCCTCTCATCTCAGATATCCTTTTTGGACAAACCATACGAAAAACCAGATAGGAGGGGTATTGGCCCTGAAGATGTACCTATACAAATCCATCAAAAAAGAAAGGCAGTAGTCCCAAAAGAAAGGGTAGGGCGGTTTGATGAAACTGCCTATGGGCTCACCATGAATCCCGTACAGAAGGAGGCAGTAAATCACTATACAGGCCCCTGCCTGATTCTGGCAGGCCCCGGCACTGGAAAGACATTAACCTTAACAATGAGGATCACAAGGCTTATCACATACTGGGGAGTGGATCCTGCTGGTATCCTGGCTATTACCTTTACCAATAAGGCAGCAGAGGAGATGAAAAAGAGGATAAGATGTGCCTTTGATGATGAGAGGATAGCAAAAGAGATTACGATTACCACATTTCACTCCTTTGGCATGTCTTTGCTAAGAGAGCATGCCGATAAGTTTGGGCGATCTTTGGAGTTCCTTGTCCTTGGCGATGATGAAAGGGCCTATATTCTGAAATCGTTACGAGGCATAAAAAACAGGGACCCGCGCAGGGTCGCACAAGAGATAAGCTTGGCAAAAAACAGGATGCAGGTTCCTCCATGGCAGAGGGGTGACGAGCTGGCGGATATCTATACTGCCTATGAAGAGAGGTTAAGGCTGGAGGATGCCTTCGATATTGACGATCTTGTTGTTTATCCAGTCAGGCTCCTTAAAGATAGTGCTGAAACGGGGGAAATAGCAAGGGCTAGATATCCATGGATATGTATAGACGAATATCAGGACATAAACTGTGCCCAGTATAATCTCATAAGGCTTCTTGCACCCGAGAAGGACTCCAATATCTTCGCCATCGGAGACCCTGATCAGGCCATCTACGGCTTTAGGGGGGCTGATACCACCTTTATCCAGACTTTTAGGGATGACTATGCAACTGGTGCAATCTATGAGCTTAGAACATCCTACCGATGCTCAAAGACAATCCTTGAGGCATCTGACCAGGTTGTGAGACCCACGGGAAGAAGTGATCCGTTACAGGGAATAGAGGAAGGTGTATCGATTCATATCCAGGAGTGCCCTACGCCCAAAAGCGAGGCAGAGTTTGTAGCCAGGACAATCGAAAGGCTGATGGGTGGGGTTAGATTTTTCTCCCTCGATAGCCAAATTACCGATGGTAGTGAGGAGAGTGAGGCAGTCTCCTTTTCTGATTTTGGTGTTTTGTTCAGGCTTTCAAGGATGGCCCCAGATATCGTTAAGGCGATGAATGATCACGGTATCCCTTACCAACTCGTTGGGGAAGAGCCCTTCTTTAAACATGAGCCAATTTGCACGATTATAGATATCCTCCGGTTGATTGCAATGCCCTCAAATAACGTATTGCTTCAAAGGCTGAGGGAGAAACGGATAAAGGGATTATCTGAATCCTCTCTTTCAGAAATAAAGGAAGATGCGAATATTAACCGAATAGAGGAATATATCAAGGAGATAATTAAGACATATATCCCTGATATCACGGTTTCCCATGAAGATGCTATAGAAAGACTCCTTTCGCTATCCAAGGAATATGGTTCTGACCTTCCCTCCTTTCTCTCTTTACTGCAATTAGGCAGCGGCGTTGATACCTACAATGCAGCAGCAGAACAGGTTACCCTAATGACCATCCACGCAGCAAAGGGCCTGGAGTTTTCATACGTTTTTGTCATAGGTTGTGAAGATGGTCTCTTGCCTCACACAATGTTTAAAAAAGGCGGTTTTGACATAGAAGAGGAAAGAAGGCTCTTGTATGTGGGTATGACAAGGGCCAAGAGGATGCTATTTCTAACCTATGCAAATAGAAGGAACCTCTATGGCAACTGGTTAAATTTGCCTATCTCCCCCTTTTTGGATGCTATTAGAGAGGGGTTGATCAAGAGGGGAGAATTTGAGAGATGGGAAAAGAAACCAAAAGACAAACAGTTGCCCCTATTCTCTTAAGCATTTTTTTAAATTTCGGGCAAAAAACTAAGCTTAAAAGAGTCCGTTCTTGATGCGAGAAGGGCAGATCAAGGACGAGCAGGTGAAGGATCATAAGGTAGTGCACCTTGAGCAGATTTGGAAGGCCAGAAGGAAAGCAGATGTCATGGTAGCTATCCCGAAGGATATCAAGAGGATAGCCATAGAAAAGAGAGAGAGCACCGCTAGGATTAGATCTCGCCTGCCGGCCGATCGACCAATGAGGTGTAGGGTTAATCGAAAGATGTCAGAATCTCAAAGCCGCTATCTGTTACGAGAACTGTCTGTTCAAATTGGGCGGAGAGACTGCCGTCATCTGTTACAGCTGTCCAATTATCGGAAAGAACATGTAGATTGTGTTTTCCAAGATTTATCATTGGCTCTACAGTAAATACCATGCCAGGAACAAGGGGAATGCCCTGGCCTTTTTGGCCAAAATGGGGGACCTGGGGGGGTTCATGAAACTCGAATCCAACACCGTGGCCCACGTACTCCCTTACGACTGAACAGCCTTGGCCTTCTGCATATGTTTGAATAGCGTGACCAATATCGCCAATTCTATTTCCTGGTTTGACCTCGAGCACCCCAAGCCGAAGGCACTGCTTGGCCACGGCAACTATCTTTTGGGCCTCTTTCCCAGGAGTTCCGACAAAGAGCGTCTTACTGGCATCGGCGAAGTATCCATCCACTATAGGAGTAACGTCAACATTTACAATATCACCGTCTTTCAAGACCCTGTCATCCGGTATCCCATGGCAGACGACACTATTGACAGAGGTGCAGACGCTTTTTGGGAAACCGCGGTAGTTCAAAGGGGCAGAGAGTGCATTGTTTTTTCTGCTAAACTCTTCTACGAGGGTATTGATTTTATTGGTGGTAATTCCAGGTTTTATATGTTCCTCAACTAGATTGAGAATATCAACGGTAAGCCTGCCAGCCTTTTTTATGCGGATAATATCCTCCTTTTCGTTAAGCCTAATCTTGTAGAGTTTGGCATATTTATCCTTTATTATTCTAAAATCACGAGAGGGGCCAATCTTCCTCAACTTCCTCTTTAGTTTTTTATAGTTCATATCTTATCTTCGATATGTTAAGGCATACATCTGATTCCTTTGGATCAACAGGATGATAGGGTAGATAGTACAGTTGGTCAAGAATTTTCCCAGAACCTTAGTCCTTCGATTCATAAATTCGGTAACGAATTTATTCACTCAGGACTTAGTGCTGCCCGCGACGAGCTCGGCCGAGCCGAGTGAGCAAGAACGGCCCCATAACTTTGCACAATACGTGAGCGTAATTGCGAATCGAAGCACTTAGCACCAGCTATAATAACAACTGATCGACCTTAGGGATGGATACGGAAAGACCGAAGATAAGAGAGGATCTTGAATTTTTTCCGGCACAGTCTGCTGGCAGAATGGTAATTGCGGTCCATGACAGACTTGGCTTGGTAGAGAAAGGCAAAGGAATTAGTCCTGAATTATACCAGGCCATGACCATGTTAGATGGAACAAGATCGATCAGGGATCTTCAAATAGAACTGATTCGGCGACAGGGAGGAAGGTTGATATCAATCGAGGAGGTTGACGATCTTTTGGCCAAACTCGACTCGTCCTATTTACTTGATAGTCAAAGATATAGAGGGGCAAAGAAGGAGATCGTTTCCAATTTTTCGGCCCAAAAGATAAGATACTGCTCTCATGCAGGCCTATCATATCCAAAGCAGGAAGAAGAGTTGACAAAAAGATTAGAAACCATCCTCGCCACCCAGCAAGTTCCATCATTTCCCCATGGCAAAATTACTGCCCTTGTTGCCCCACATATAGATCTAGAGGCAGGCAAGAGGCTTTATTCAAGTGCATATCGGGCAGTGGAAGGAGTTGCTGCAAAAAGGCTGATTATCATAGGCGTTGGTCACTCTATGGGAGAGCAGATGTTTTCATTAACAAAGAAAGCATTTGAAACACCTCTAGGTAGGGTGCAAACCGATCAAGAAATTGTCAGGGAGTTGATGAAAGCAGGCGGTGGTATAGTTTCTACAGACGATTTTGCCCATAGAGATGAGCATTCCATCGAATTTCAACTTATCTTCATGCAACATATCCTGAGGGAGGGTTCCTTTACTATAGTTCCTATCCTGTGCGGTTTTCTGAGGGGGTGTTTGCCTGATTACAGCAGGGAGACGTACCAATCTGGGGCACGGAGTTTATTAGGGATCTTAGCAGATGCTGCAAGAGATGAGGGGACAATTCTAATAGCAGGGGTCGATCTCTCCCATGTTGGGCCCAAGTTTGGTCATGATATGCCTGCCTCCTTTATCATTGATCAGTCTGAGAGGCATGACAGACAGCTTTTGGATTTTCTTTGTGCCAGGAATGCCGATGGTTTCTGGTCAGAGTCAAGAAGACTTGAAGATAAATACAATGTCTGTGGATTTTCCGCCCTTGCATGTCTTTTGGAAACCCTTCCTCCTAGCCAGGGACACCTCTTAGGCTATGAGATATTCAGAGAGGATTCTACCAGGTCAGCGGTCAGCTTTGCTGCAGCTGTCTTCACAAGCTAACCCGTGAAACTAGCTCGGGAGATTGGGAGCTGGGATTTATGGGTTTTAGGAAGAAGACTGGTGATTTAATTTCTGGTAGGCAAAGTAAATCCTCTGGCAAATGGTGGCGTAGCCTCCAATAACGAGTATCCACAGACCTATAATTAAAAGGGGTATTCCAAAAAGGAGGTATTGAGGGAACAACAACATGAGAAATATGATGAGGATCCTTTCTGGCCTTTGCAAAAGACCTATCGAGCCGAATTTCAGAAAGTTCTCTGCTCTTGCCCTGATATAGCTTGTAATCAATGAGGCTATGAGGGCCAGGAGGCCAAGGACAAAGACGCTTCTGTTTCCAACATTGAAGGCATAAGAGATGATGGCAAATAATATAGCACTGTCAGAGAATCTATCCATTACCGAGTCAAGGAAGGCACCCATGGGCTTCGCACTATTTTTTCTCCTGGCCAGTGATCCATCGAGGGCATCAAAAAGCGAGAAGACCAGAAACAGAGAAGCACCTATTATCCAGTTTTGGTAATATATTAGAATAGATGCCAGGACAGTGCCGAGAAAGGCGATCAGGGTTAATCGAGAGGCTGAGAAGCGATGTTTGATTAAGAAATCCACAAAAGGCCTTGCGGCCTTTTCGAAGGGATTTCTCAGTAGATGTATCATTTCAATGTTCCTTTGGGAAAGACTTAGACAATTTTTATAGTAAGCTAAATGCAGTGTCAGGTCAAGTCAATGTTTTAACTATTTATTTTAACTATTTGTAAGTTGCTCAGATCAGGTCTGTTTTTATGTTTACAGCTTATAATTACCGTAATTATCAATTGACAGCCTTACAATAAACAACTATCTATTAACACCTTAATTTATGTCTTTCCCGCCTGAGGACAGGGGTGCTAGCACCTCGAGAGAGAGCTCTAAGTTTATTACAAGGGGACAGGATCAAGGTACCAAAAAGGAAACCTTATTGGATGTAAATAGGGGAGAGGTATAATGATGGATAATGAAATGTTTTCAATTGTTCTTGATACCCTTAAAAAGATCGAGAGAGAGAAACTATCTCTTGAGACACGGTTAGAGATGGATAAGAAGGGTGATTTTCCTGAGGAGCTTATCCGTTTTATGCTTGGACCCGATATCGGTCTTCATCTGATTTTTATCCCGGCCGAATATGGTGGTTTAGGGGCAAGTGCCCTCCAGATAGCAAGGATATCAGAGGAAATGGCTAAGATAGATATGGCGGTTGCTACATCATTTCTGGCGATCTGTCTGGGGATGGACCCCATCAGGATAGGAGGAACACAAGAGCAAAAGGAAAAATACATCCGGCAAATCGCAGATGAGGGGCTCATCGTTTCCTATGCTGTAACGGAACCCGAAGCAGGTTCCAATGTTCAGGCACTCAAGACAAAGGCGGAAAGGGTACTTGACGAAAAAGGGAATATCAAGGGCTACAGGCTAAATGGGCAGAAACAGTTTATTACCAATGGGGGGGTGGCTGATCTATACACCATACTCGCTGATACCCCTGAAGGACCATCTTTTTTTATGGTTGAGAAAGGAACAAAGGGCCTTCTGCCTGGGAAACATGAGGATAAGCATGGTATTAGGGCATCTGATACTGCACCTATAACACTGGAAGATCTCTATGTTCCAGCCGAGAGTCTTGTGGGTAGTATTGAGGGAATGGGGTTGAAACAGGCCAATAGGGTTTTTGGGTATACAAGACTCATGGTCGCAACTTTTGGACTCGCAGCCGGGATGTCTTCATTAGAAAAGGCTATTTCATATGCAAAACAAAGGGTACAATTCGGAACTACCTTAGCGGAAAAGCAAGGGTATACCCATAAGCTTCTAGTTCCCAATGCAGTAAGGATTGAGGCAGCCAGGGCTTACACTGAAGAGGTAGCGGCAAGGATTGATTCAGGAGAAGAAGATTTACAGGTAGAGGGTTCTATTGCTAAATATTTTGCCACCGAGGTTGGAGATGCTATGGCCAATGATGGTATTCAGGCCCTGGGGGGCTACGGCTATATCAGGGAATACGAGGTAGAAAAGATTAAGAGGGATGCAAAGATAGCCACCATCTTTGAGGGAACGAGTGAGATTCAACAAAATATCATCTCTATCTTTAGATTGAGGGAGACCTTACGTACAAAGGGCAGGTATTATGGTAGCATGTCAGAAGGGCTTTCAGGCCTTCCGGAAGAAACCGGTGGTCCCATGGTTGCAATGGCTATAGGGCTGTTGAATGAACTCCTTTTGCTTGCGCGAAAGCTCAGGGTCACCAGGTCCCAGTATCTTATGTTTCTTTTGGCGGATATGATGACATGGGTTGAGATAGCTAAGGCAACGTGCTTGAAGGCAGGCTCAGAAAACCGGGAAAAGAGCTTTTCAAATGAGTTCATGTTGGCAGTTGCCCGGCTTTTTGCCAGAGAAGCTGTTGAGAAGGTTTACATGAATACAGTGAAGATACTTAATGTAGGCCAACAGCAAGCCCCTGACCTGACAGGGAAATTGAAGTCCCTGGACTTAAACAAGGTTTTTGAGGGTGTTCTGACAGATATGGATTTGGCGGCAAGGGAGTTGATAAGACCCCAATAGAAGACCTGTTTCCCCTCCTTTCTTCTTATCAGCCCTTTTTACTCTTCATATGTGAAATGGCATGTGATAGCCTTTTGATTACCATTTCCTGGCCCAAGACCTCCATTATCTGAAAGATTCCAGGACTGACTGTTTTTCCTGTTAGGGCTACCCTTAAAGGTTGAGCTACCGTTCCAAGCGCTATCTTATGCCTTTCTAAGAAGGTGGAAGAAGCCTTCTCCAGCTCTTTCTCCTTAAAGTCCCTTATCCCTTTTAGATCCGATAGCAAATCTTCCAATATCTCCGCTAGTTCGGGTCTTAAAAACCTTTCATCGGCCTCTTTGTCAAAGGTGATTTCCTGAAAGTAGAAGAGGGCCTTCTGTGCCATCTCGAGAAGGGTCTTTGACCTTGCTTTTAAGGTTCTAACCGCCCCTTTAACCTTTTCCCTGTTCAAGTTTGAGCATCCGAGATTGTTAAGAAACGGGGTCAACAGATCCGCTAGATTACCATCATCTTCCTCCCTGATGTACTTTGCATTAAGATCGAGAAGTTTCTCCGTATTAAAGATACCCGGAGATTCGCCTACATGATCGAGAGAAAACTTTTCAATGAGTTCTTGAATAGAGAATTTCTCCTGGTCACCGTAGGACCATCCAAGGCGGGCCAGGGAGTTTAGTAGTGCGTGGGGCATGAAACCCATCTCTTTATACGCAAGAATAGAGGTTGCCCCATGTCTCTTGCTCAGAGGGCTTCTGTCTGGACCAAGAATCATGGGCAGATGAGCATACTGGGGAATTGGTTCGCCAAGGGCCTTGTAGATAAGGATCTGGCGAGGCGTGTTGTTTATATGATCATCTCCCCTGATAACATGAGTGATGCCCAATTTGATATCGTCTGCTACTACGGCCATATGATAGGTAACAGAGCCATCAGAGCGTTGTAAGACCAGATCATCAAGTTCGTCATTATCAACAGAAATGGCTCCTTTAACCAGATCCTTGAATGTTGTTGTCCCTGAGAGCGGGCTCTTCAGTCTGACCACGGCATCTCGGGCCTTTCCAAGACCAAGTTCCCTGCATGTACCGTCATATTTGGGCTTCAATCCAGTTTTTTTTGCCTGTATCCTCTTCCTCTCCAACTCCTCTGGGCTACAATGACAGTAGTAGGCATTTCTAGAGGAAAGGAGTCTTTCGATAAATTCATTATAAATCTCTATTCTCTGGGATTGAAAGTATGGCCCCTCATCCCAATCGAGACCAAGCCATTCCATGGATCCAATGATAGAACCTATAGCCTCTTTTGTAGACCGAGCCCTATCTGTATCTTCTATCCTGAGTATAAATTTTCCCTTATGGTGTCGGGTGAAGGCCCAGTTGAAGAGGGCTGTCCTGGCTCCGCCAATATGGAGGGGGCCTGTTGGGCTGGGAGGGAATCTGGTGACAACCTCTTTTCTATTCATACATTTAATCTCTCTTTTCTCTTGCTCTGAACCCATCATTCCAATATTCCAACTGTAAGCAGAACCAACTAAGTCCTGACCGAGGGAGCATAAGCAAAATGGGTTTAACGCTGAGGATTTTCTGCTATCTCAAGGCCCAATTTCAGGGCCTGCTTATTTAACGCCAAAATACCAGCTGGAATCCTACTCTCAAGCACTTTCATGATCGATTCCGGTTTAATCAATTGGGTAAGGCTCATCAAGGCTCCAAGCATGCAGATATTGAAGACAAGAGGCCTTCCGATTTTATCCATAACCCTCTTGTACATATCAAGCTCAACCTGCCTGGCATCCACCCTTTTTTCTTGTTTGACATAATGGCTATCAGTCAATAAGAGGCCGCCGGGCCTGATAAGCCCGGAGAATTTATTATAGGCGTCCTGCGTAAGACACACAAGGACATTTGGCTGGATGACCTTGGGAAAGCGTATTTCTGTATCTGCGATGATTACATCAGAGCGACTCGCTCCTCCCCTGGCCTCTGGACCGTATGCTTGGGACTGTACCGCATTTAAACCTTCATGGAGAACTGCTGCTTCAGCAAGGATGACAGCTGCTGTGATTATGCCCTGTCCACCTGAGCCAGAGAAGATAATCCTACATCTTTCCATACCTCACCCTGCTTTAGATGCCTTTTCTATAATCCTATCATATTCAGCGCAATACTCCGGCCGCTCTTCCTGAAAAAATATCCCCCTTTCGATCAAATCCGGATTTTTCTCTTTCTCCTTGCTGCCGATTGGGGTTGTATGAGCCTTGTAATATTTAAGCATATCCACAGCACTGGCAAATTTGTTCTTCCTGCCAAAATAGGTAGGGCACTGGGATAGGATCTCCACGACCGAGAACCCCTTATGTATAATCGCCTTCTCCAGTATCTTTATCATTGATCTCACATGGTATGTCGTTGTCCTGGCCACAAATGAGGCCCCAGCACCCAGGAGGAGCTTAACGAGGTCAAAGGACTGATCTATATTGCCATAAGGGGCAGTGGTTGCAAAGTCACCATGGTCGGTTGAAGGAGAATACTGCCCCCCTGTCATACCGTAGGTGCTGTTGTTCATGATAATGGCGGTCATGTCAATATTACGCCGTGCTGCATGAATGAGGTGGTTACCGCCAATAGCGCATGCATCACCATCACCCATAGGAACGATTAGTGTAAGCTCCGGCCTGCTGAGTTTGACCCCTGTTGCAAAGGCAATGGCCCTTCCGTGTAAGGTATGTAGCGTATGAAAATCGAGGTATCCGCAGATCCGTGAGGAACATCCGATACCGGAGACAACAACAATGTCATTTTTCTTTATCCCTAGGTTTTCTATTGCGCGGATCATGGAGCCCATTACAGTACCGTGACCACAGCCAGGGCACCAGATATGAGGGAAGAATCGCTCCCTTATATAATCTCTCACTGGCATTATTTAGGCCCCCTTTCCCTGGATGATTCTGAGGATGTTCAAAATATCTGTAGGGGTAATAAAGCTGCCGTCGATCTGGTTGGCAAGAAACACTTTATCAGGGTCATCCACGGCCTTTTTTACCTCATGAAGGATCTGGCCCATATTCATCTCAACCACGATAGCATAATTAACAGAGGCACACCTCTCCTTGATCACATCAACTGGAAATGGCCAGAGAGTCTGGAGTTCCACCAGCCCAAGCCTTTCACCTCTCGCCCTCCTGTTTTCTACCACGTGAAGGGCAGTTCTAGCAGATGAGCCATAAGAGATGAGGAGACATTCTGCGTCATCAATAAAGAATTCCTTTACCATGGTGATCTCTTTTGTGTGGCCCTCGATCTTGTCCACGAGATGATGCATCAATCCATAGACGACCTTTGGATTTTCGGACGGGAAGCCCCACATATCATGCATCAACCCAGTAACATTATACCGATGGACCTCACCAAAATCAGACATGGGAAGCCGACCGTCTTCCCTGGGAAGATAGGGGTGATAGTCGGTTCCTTCCTTTACGGATGTCTTTAGTCTTTTCACAACGTCGATCTCTCCCGGCTCCGGCATTATGAGCCTTTCCCTGGTGTGGGCGACAACTTCATCAAAAAGTAAAATGACCGGGGTTCTAAAGATTTCAGATAGGTTAAACGCCTCAACCGTTATAGCAAATACATCCTGATTATTGGAGGCTGTCAGGGTGATGATAGCATGTTCTCCGTGACTTCCCCAGCGAGCCTGCATGACATCTCCCTGACTCACGCTTGTAGGAAGACCTGTAGAAGGACCTCCCCTCTGAACATTTACTATGACACAAGGGGTTTCGGTCATTATAGCAAAACCAACTGCTTCCTGCATGAGGGAAAACCCTGGTCCACTCGTTGCGGTCATAACCTTTTTCCCGGTAAGGGAAGCCCCGATTATGACACACATGGAGGAGATCTCATCTTCCATCTGTATAAACTTCCCACCCCCTTTCGGTAGCTGATAAGAGAGTAATTCTGCAATCTCTGTGGAAGGGGTAATTGGGTAACCCGCAAAAAAGTCGAGACCCGCATAAAGGGCTGCCTCCACACAGGCCTCGTTACCTTGAACAAACAAGACATTCTTTTTCATGGGCCGCATACCTATCTAAGTTCGATGGCAAGATCAGGGCAGCGAAGCTCACACATTCCACAGCTGTTACATTTTTCTAGGCAAACAAGCTGAGCCTTTTCCAGTTCATCCATACCTAAGGCATCTTTAGGACAAAACTCTACGCAGATTCCGCATCCCTTGCACCAATCCCTGCTGATAGCAGGCATCTTTTTTTCTTCCCTGCTCATTATATTGCTCATTTATCATATTGGGTTTACTTGTCAACCATTATAGTAGAATTTAAGCTGTACCTCTATCCTTCCACGGCTATACCTGCGGCAGAAAATATGGTAATGTTTCCAGCTGGGAATTTGACATACCTGAAGGCTTTTTCTTCAGTATTTACATATAAAGATTCTAAGGCGGTACCAGATCTTTTACAATTACCTTAGTTTTAATATGTTTAATATGGCTATATTGACCATGATCCATATGTGGTAAAGGAGTCAACATGGAACATATTCTTCCGGCTGTAGAAAGCATTCGCGAGGTCTAAATGGAAGAACAATGTATAGGGATTGATTTGGGGGGGACCAACATACGGATAGGACTCGTTAATGAAACAGATGAGGTGGGTGATTTACTGTACCTTTCCGTAAAGGAATACTCCTCCTGGGATGAATTGTTGATCAAGCTAATATCTATCATCAGGAAAATGGAAGTTGATAGGTTAAAAGCTGCAGGGATTGCTGTGGCTGGTGGGGTCTCTCTCCCTCAAGGTGTTGTGTCCTATTCTCCCCATATCAGGTGGATCGACGGCCAACCAATAAAGGAAAGCCTGGCCAGGGCCATCAATCTCCCTGTTTGGATCGACAATGACGCAAATGCTATAACCTATGGTGAATGGATGTATGGGGCTGGAAAAGGGCTTTCCTCAATCATCTGTCTCACACTGGGGAGCGGAGTTGGTGGGGGTATTATCCTTAAGGGGAAACTTTATCGGGCGGAAGATGGCCTCGGTGGTGAGATCGGGCATATGTGCGTTCAACCGAATGGGAGGCCATGCAGATGTGGAAAAAGGGGGTGTCTTGAGGCATATTCATCTGGCACTGCAGTTTCGACGATCTATAGAGAGACCAGCCAGAATGGGCAGATTGATAATCGACTCAATCCAGTCCAGATATATGAGAGGGCAGTTGGTGGTGATAAACGCGCATTAGGTGTGTTTAACACCCTTGGAGTGCATCTGGGCATTGCTATAGCCAATTTAGTGAATGTGCTGAGCACCCATCATTATATTATTGCCGGTGGAGTGAGTCATGCCTGGGAACTGTTTTTTGATCCATTAGAAGAGGCCCTGGAGGCCAATTTATTTAATCCCCACAAGGGCAGAGTTAAGGTGTTTCGAGGCCAATTGGGGGATAAGGCAGGAGTGGTAGGTGTGGCGCGTATGGCTAGAGATTATCTAAAATCAAAGATTCAATGATTCGGGAAGGACTAGCTGTCCGGTGAAGCATCAGTGGATGATAAACCCAGCGTAACCTACAACATAGCTATAATCTCCGCTCACATCTCCTGATGTGGCATAGGCTACTAAGCGTGCCTTAGCTGCACCCAGTTCCTTGGCCGCCACTATGGTTATTGTCGTTGGTATTACGCCGCACATAGATATGTTATTGCTGTTAACTGTGTCCAGAAGGCCGGCTGGATCTAAGGCGAGGACCCTATCTATGGCTAACTGGTCCTTTTGCTTGGCGCTCTCTTGAGATTCATAGTGAGTCATGTCCGTGCTTGCTATGATGACGACAGGCTTACCATATCTCTTTATGGCCCTGGCTATGGCCATGCCTATTTCCTCACATGTTTCAAAGTCAGCTCTGCCAAGAACAACAGGAACAAATTCAGCGTCAGGTTGAATGTATTGAATAAATGGTAATTGAACCTCCACAGAGTGCTCTTGTATATGGGCCTGATTATCGGCCCTTAACCACCTGGATTCTTCAATCATAAGATTGGACAGTTCTTCATTTATGGTAATTTCACCCCCTGGCATGTCCCATTTCCCCTGTGGCATAACGGCATATGGGGCCCCAACGCCGTGGTGATTGGGGCCCATAACTATTACATCCTTGGTAATCTCTGCTTGAGAGTAAACGGCTCCGGCGATATTACCCGAGTATATGTAACCGGCATGAGGAGATATCAAGGCCAGCACCCTTTCCTTTTTTTGGACCTCTTTAATCCTGCCGGAAACATCCTTTTTAAGCTCCGTTTCACTTCCCGGATAAAATTGATTGGCTACTGCTGGTTGGCGTATCATCTTGATCACCTCGCTATTGTTTATTAGTTAGTGGTCACGAAGCCTTGCATAACCTGGCCTCCCTTTTCCCGAGGTCCCTGGCCCTCGGAACGCGGATGTCGTTAGAAGAATTACCTTGCTGACTTATAGCTATAACCCGTTACTTTCAGGAAATCAAGGCTAGCCTCAAAGTATTCAGGGCTATACTAGCACCCCTGCTCTGAAGGGTAGGGATACTGCCACCCATTTTCCAGTTATAGGCTCTCTTGATATTTTCACCAGAAACTACTACGTGGGCATTCACGTCATAGCCCTTTTCAGTTCTGCCCAGTGTTCCTAAAAGGGCTAAACCGATTGAACTATTTCCCTGATTTTTTATTTTCTTGGCCAGGGCCTCAGCTGTTCCCCCAGTAATAGCATGAGCTTCTTTATCCAAAAAAGAGAGAATCTGTTCCCTTTTTCCTATTACAATACTTTGATTGAGCGGGGATAATGGAGACCTTCTTAGCCTTACTGTTAGTTCCCCTCCTGAAAAGGTCTCTATAAGGCTTAAGGTATCCCCTCTTTTATTAAGAAGGTCTGTGACCACCGCCTCGAGGGCATCATCATCAATACCATATATATTAGTTCCAAGGCGTGATCTGATTTCTTGTTCGATTGGCCGGATAAGGTCCCCGGCCTCCCTGGGGCTTTTTGCATAGGCCGTTATCCTGAGGCTTATATCACCTGGTGAGGCCAGAATACCAACACTTGGATTGGTATTGCTGTTAATAAGGTCCTTTATCTGGGCATCTACTTTGCTTTCCCCTATACCGGTTACCTTCAGGACCCTGGAGGTAATCAATTCCTGATTAAGGTTGAAATGCCTCTTCAAGTAGGGGAGTACCTCCTTGTTTAGCATGTATTCGGGCTCAATTGGTACGCCGGGAAGGGCAATGATTAACGTTGATCCTTTCTCTATAATAAACCCCGGAGCTGTTCCTATCTCATTGGGAATTGGGATGGCTCCATCAGGTATAAGGGCTTGTTTTTTGTTGTTTTCTGGCATCCTATAACCAAGGCGGTCAAAAGTTGACTGGATCTGATCCATCAATTCCCCTTTGAAGGTAAGTGGCGCATCTACCAGGTCAGCTATGACTTCTCTTGTCAGGTCATCCTCTGTGGGCCCAATGCCGCCTGTAGTTATGACGAGATCGGCTCTCTTCACTGCCCGGCAAAGGACATCCTTTATTTGCGTATAGTTTCTCCTACAGTAGTGTGGAAGGCAATATTGAGCCCGATGAGATTGAGCCTTCGAGCGAGAGAGGATGCATTGGTGTCTATTATATGGCCAAGTAAAAGTTCACTTCCTATAGTTACTATTTCACAATTCAAGGTAGTATTCTCAAAGATAAAGGTAAGCGACTCATGAACCGCTTATTTTCATATTATCATATCATCACCGACAATTAAACCACTACTCCTTGGGATAAGTGTGATATAAGATAAGGTCACGTAAGGACACGTTTAGAGGACATATGTGTTGTGGATCTTACTGCCTTTCTATTCAACGATTCAGGTGGAGGCAAGAGAAGAAATTTTCTTGACAAAAGGAGGTGCTGGATATAAAAGCAAGTTTTAATTATCTGACGGGGCCTATAGTTCCTTGCTTATTCATTGTAGCTTTTGCCCTTAAATGAAAATCTATTTGACAAATATCCCTCCAGAGGGTAAGGGGCTAGATTTCAGTCTTACACCAGATTGGTGGAAATCTGATCTTGATGAGGATCGGATCATAGGGCTTGAAGGCCCCCTTTCTGCTTGGATTAAGCTATACCCGGCCGGCAAAGAGATCGTAGTTGAAGGTTCTTTATCTGCCAGGCTGCTTTTGAGATGTGACAGATGCCTTGAACTCTATGGCTGGGATTTATCAACAGATTTTAGGGTATATTTACTGATGTCGCCCTTTAAAGGGGAACTGGAGGTTGAATTATCAGAGGATGATCTTAATCTCGATTTCATCGATGGTAAATTTTTGGACTCTGATCAGATAATAAAAGAGCAAATTATTCTCAGTGTGCCCATGAAGACTCTTTGTACTCTAAAGTGCAAAGGACTTTGCCCTATATGTGGATGTAATTTGAATATGACAAGGTGTTCATGTTCCTCAAGATATGAAACATCTTCTTATCAATAATCGTGATTACATTTAACTATGCCTGTACCTAAGAAGAAAACATCAAGATCACGAAGGGATATGAGGAGATCTCATCATCACCTAAAAATGCCCAGCATCTCATTTTGCCCTCAATGTCACGAACCTGTCCTATCCCATCATGTGTGCATGAATTGCGGTTCCTATAAGGGTAAAACAGTAACCAAGAAAGAAAAGGGTTAATTTGAATATAGCTGTAGATGCAATGGGAGGAGACCATGCCCCTGGAGTGATTGTTCAAGGTGCCCTTTGGGCACAGTCTGAATTGGGAGCGAATATTACATTAGTAGGAGATCAAAACCTCCTTGGCGAGGAACTAAGCAAAAGGGAAAAAACCGGTAACAGCATCCAGGTTTATCATTGCTCACAGATGGTGACAATGGATGAATCACCTTTAAGGGTTTTGCGACAGAAGAAGGACGCCTCTATCATGGTGGCCTTTGATCTTGTAAGAAGAGGCAAGGCTGAGGCAGTTGTCAGTGCTGGAAATAGCGGCGCAACCATAGGGGCTGCTGTCCTTGCTCTTGGAAGGATAAGAGGCGTGGAAAGACCGGCCTTGGCCGGGATCTTTCCTGGTGCAAAGGGAAGTGTCGTCTTGATTGATATTGGAGCTAATGTTGACACCACGCCCAAACAACTCTTTGAATTCGCGATTATGGGCGATATTTTTACCCGTTCACTCCTCAATATCGATAATCCAAAGGTTGGAATATTGAATATTGGGGAAGAGGGAGGTAAGGGCAATGAACAGGTTAGGGTAGCACACGATTTATTTAAAAAGGGCCCATTTGATTTTGTTGGGAATGTTGAAGGAAGGGATATCTTTTCTGGAGATGTACAGGTAATCGTTAGCGATGGATTTGTAGGGAACGTTGCGGTTAAATTGACAGAAGGAATGGCCGAGACTATGGGTATCATGTTTGAAAGAGAGATGTCCCGGAGCTTAGTTTCTAGGCTTGGTTTCTGGCTTAGTAGAAGCGCATTTGAAGACTTTAAAAGGAATCTTGATTATGCAGAGTATGGTGGAGCCCTTCTTTTAGGGGTTAGGGGTGTGGGAGTTGTATGTCACGGCAGTTCTTCTCCTAAGGCTATAAAGAATGCGATTAAAGCATCTATAGATTTTGTCAACAACCATATTCAAGATCGACTGGAAGAAGGGCTGGCTAAATTTCAATAAAAAGGCCTTTAACGCGACTGATGCCATGTCACTAAAAAGGGGGAAATTGGCTGAATCAAAAAGAACAGTAGTCATAACTGGGGGTTCTAGGGGAATTGGCCGGGCAGTTTGCCTCAGGTTTGCCAGAGAAGATGCAAGGATCATATTTGTTCACTATGACCCCGATGACCTGAAAGCTAATGAGACATTAGGGATTCTTCATAAGATGGATGTGGAGGCAAAAGCAAAGAAGCTCGATATTTCTTCCTTTGGGGCTGTTGAGGAATTTTTCCAGGAAGTAGTAAGAGAGTTTCAAAGGGTGGATGTATTGGTTAATAATGTCGGTATAACAGGGGACGCATTTCTGATGAGGATGTCTGAAGATCAATGGGACGAAGTGCTTACCGTTAACCTTAAGGGCGTCTTTAATTGTACTAAGGCAGTAATTCGGTCGATGATAAAAGAGAGAAGTGGAAGAATTATAAATATCTCATCCGTAGTTGGACAGATTGGAAATATTGGCCAATCCAACTATGCAGCCTCCAAGGCAGGCATAATTGGTTTCACTAAGAGTGTTGCAAGGGAATTGGCTACTAGAGGTATTACCGTTAATGCTGTGGCACCAGGTTTTATTAATACAGAGATGACAGAAAAACTCCCCGATAAGGCAAGGGAAAGCTTTTTGGCACAGATTCCCATGGGCAGGATTGGCGAACCTGATGAGGTAGCCGAAACAGTCTATTGGTTGGCTTCTGTCAGTGCAAATTATATTACGGGACAGGTTATTCACGTAAATGGTGGTCTATATATGTAAGCTTATTTAACAAACAATTTATGGAGGTAAATACCTATGTCGGTTGAGGAGAAGGTAAAAAAGCTTATTTGTGAGCAGCTGGAGGTTAGTGAGGAGGACGTGGTTCCTGAGGCATCATTCGTGGATGATTTGGGTGCAGACTCCCTCGATCAGGTAGAATTGATTATGGCCATGGAAGAGGAATTTGGTATCTCTATTTCTGACGAGGAGGCCGAAAAGATTATTACTGTTCGGGACGCTATTGAATATATTAAAAAGAATAAAAGGTAGCCCTCATTTCGATGATTAAGGAGAATACTAAGATGGCCAGGAGGGTTGTCATTACGGGGTTAGGTATGGTTACGCCCCTTGGTATTGGAGTAGAGGAAAATTGGGAGGCTGTCTGTAAAGGCAAATCCGGAGTAGGTCCTGTCACCAAATTTGATGCATCTTCATTCCCTTGCCGGATTGCCGGTGAGGTCAAGAATTTTAGGTCAGAGGATTTTCTTGCCTCAAAGCATGCTAAGCATCTTGATATCTTCATTCACTATGCCATAGCCTCGGCCCGAATGGCTATTGAGGATTCGGGGCTCAAGATAACATCCGAAAACGGCCATCGGGTAGGCTGTGTAACGGGTTCTGGCATGGGTGGATTGGGCACCATTGAATTTTACCATAAGGTTCTTTTAGAAAAGGGGCCAAGAAGGATAAGCCCCTTTTTTATTCCCAGTATAATTGCCAATATGGCCCCAGGCCTGATATCTATCGAGTTCGGGGCCAGGGGCCCAAATTCCTCAATAGAAACAGCATGTGCCGCGAGTTCCCATGCCATTGGTGAGTCATTCAAGATAATTCAGCGGAGGGCGGCCGAGGTGATGATAACTGGTGGAACAGAGGCGGTCTTAACCCCTTTGGCCTTGGGAGGATTTAGCTCTATGAGGTCGCTTTCAACAAGAAATGACGAGCCAGAGAAGGCATCAAGGCCCTTTGATAGAGAAAGGGATGGTTTTATCATGTCTGAAGGTGGTGGTATCATTATTTTAGAAGAATTAAACTACGCGCTTGAAAGGGGCGCACATATCTATGGCGAGATAAGTGGTTATGGCATGTCCGCAGATGCCTATCATTTCACTGCCCCTGACTCTGAAGGTTTAGGGGCAAGCCTATGTATGGGGGCAGCCTTGAAAGATGCAGGATTAGGTCCTGCTGATATTGACTACATAAATGCACATGGAACGAGTACAAAATTGAATGATATCTCAGAGACAAGGGGAATAAAATCCGTTTTTGGCAATCAGGCATTTCAGATCCCCATAAGCTCTACCAAATCTATGACAGGTCATCTTTTAGGTGGTGCAGGCGCGGTAGAGGCAATATATTCCATCCTAACTATAAGAGATGGCCTTATTCCCCCAACTATCAACTATGAATTTCCAGATCCTGAATGCGATCTTGACTACGTACCAAACAAGGCCAGAAAGGCAAGGGTAGGAACCGTGTTATCCAATTCTTTTGGTTTTGGCGGCACTAATAGCGCATTGGTTTTCAAAGAATTTGTCCCCTAATTGAACGTCTCGAAATTTCCACAACTCATTCGTGGGTGTTTAATGGAAACAATGGGATACTGAGCTCTTCCTCTCCGTTACTTTGTCAAGGACAGGTTCACCCACCATTCCAATATTCCGATTCAGGAGATATGAGTAAAATTATTGGATCGGATCATGCAGGCGTTGATTTAAAGGAGCAGATAACGAAATTTTTGTCCGAGAAAGGTGACCATATTGTCGAAAACTCCTTTGCACCTGATCTTGGGGGATTCATTGTCAAGACCTTCCTGGCCAGAATATTTTATGTCCATTGCAGAGCTGGTAGCCACGAGATCAACCTGCCTGAGAAGGAAGGTTGGTGCGGTGTTGGTCAAAGATAAGAGAATCTTGGCAACAGGTTATAATGGTGCCCCAACTGGTATAAAGCACTGTAAGGCTACTGGCTGTCTGAGGGAGACACTAAAGGTAAAGCCCGGGGAAAGGCATGAGCTCTGCCGAGGCCTTCATGCCGAACAGAATGTAATTATACAGGCAGCCCATTATGGAGCTATGACTAAAGGAACAACCCTTTACTCTACCCACATGCCATGTATCATTTGCTCAAAGATGCTGATTAACGCAGGGGTACAGAAAATCTTTTTTTTGGATGGTTATCCAGATTCTCTGGCAGATGAGATGCTTTCTGAGGCAAATATAGAACTAGCGAGGTTAACGATATGAAGTGTCCATTTTGTGGGGAAATGAAGAATAAGGTCATTGATTCCAGGCTCAGTAAAGATGGCAGATTGATAAGGAGGAGGAGAGAGTGCCTTAGTTGTGAGAAGCGTTTTACCACTTATGAAAAGGTTGAGGCTGTTTTGCCTATGGTGGTAAAGAAGGATGGAAGGAGGGAACCTTTCAATCATGAAAAGATCAGGGCAGGCATTCAGAAGGCCTGCCAGAAGAGGCCAATAAGTATTAATACGATTGATGATTTTGTCGACTCCCTAGGTCAGCTATTTCAGGAAAGTGGCCATAGGGAGATAAAGAGTTCTGATATAGGTGAAAGGGTGATTGAAAAACTAAAAGAATGGGATGATGTGGCCTATGTCAGGTTTGCATCTGTTTACCGGCAATTCAAGGATATAAATGAGTTCATGATCGAATTGAAAGAACTGCTTAATGAAAGACAAGGGGAAGATAGATAGCGGGGCAAAAGAGGCAATGGATGTTGATGAAATATTTATGAAACACGTGCTCCGTTTGGCAAAAAGAGGTCTTGGCTTGACCTCTCCAAATCCTTTAGTAGGTGCCCTTTTAGTTAAAAATGGCCATATTATTGGCTCTGGATATCATAAAAAGGCCGGGGCCCCACATGCTGAAATAGAGGCCTTATCCAAGGCAGGTGAAAGGGCAAAGGGATCCGCCCTATACGTTAATCTGGAGCCCTGTAACCACTATGGGAGAACTGCACCCTGTACAAAGGCCATATTAGACTATGGCGTCAAGAGGGTTGTGGTGGGTATGGCTGATCCCAATCCAGATGTTTCTGGTGGCGGATGCGAGTTTCTTCGCTCTCAGGGAGTAGAGGTGAAATGCGGTGCACTAGAAGAAGAATGTACTAGGTTAAACGAGGTTTACATAAAGTTTGTCACAAAAGGTAAACCCTTTGTGATTTTGAAGGCAGCTCTCACCCTTGATGGATGGATAGCTACACAAAAAGGTAACTCAAAGTGGATCACAAATGAAAAATCAAGGAGATTTGTGCATACCTTGAGGAAAAGGGTGGACGCTATTATGGTTGGAGTAGAAACTATTATAGCAGATGATCCCCTATTGATGCCTTATCTGATAAAAAGATCAAATCGAGGTCCTGTTAGGGTTATAGCAGATACAAATCTAAGGATTCCTGTAGATAGCAGGGTGCTTAATAGGGGAACATCGGCCTTGACCATAATAGCTGCAGGCAGTAATGTAAGCAGTACAAAGAGAAAAATGGTTGAAGGGCTGGGGGCCAAGGTAGTCAGCTGCAAGGTGAAAGAGGGGCGGATTGATCTGCCTGACTTACTGGATAAGCTAGCACGGATGTCAGTAAGCTCTGTTCTGGTAGAGGGCGGGGGGACCGTATTCGGTTCAATCATAAGGCAGCGACTTGCTGACAAATTCTATATATTCCTTGCCCCGAAAATCCTGGGTGGCGACAATGGTGTCCCGTTCACGAGAGGGCCTGGATGTGATATATTAGAGAAGTGCTTGACCCTAAGGTCTTTAATGGTCAGGAGATTTGATGATGATATTATGATTGAGGCCTATCCTCAGAGGTAACAGATAATGTTTACTGGTATTATTGAAGGGATTGGAGAGGTAAGGGGCATTCGGCTAGTCGGTCAAGAGGCTACCTTTATCATAAAAGTCCCCGCCTTCTTTTCTGACTGCCATCCAGGAGATAGCCTTGCAGTTGATGGTGTCTGCTTAAGCATAACCAGTGTAAAAGGAGATCTGTTTACCCTGGATATTTCATCTGAAACTCTGAAGAGAAGCACACTAGGCAACATAAAACAAGGCGGGATGGTAAACCTTGAACGGGCGCTTAGATTGTCCGACCGATTAGGTGGACATCTTGTTAGCGGTCATGTGGATGGTACTGGAATAATTGAAAGGATTGAAAGGTTGCAAAGATCATGGATTCTTCACATTGGTATCGATCAACCCTTAAGCAGGTATTTGATAGAGAAGGGTTCCATTGCGGTAGATGGGATTAGCTTAACCATCAGCAGATGTGTGGGGACCTCCTTTGATGTAACTATTATACCCCAGACGGCGAGTGTAACCACAATTGTAAGCAAAAGGGTTGGCGACACGGTAAACATCGAGATAGATCTGATTTCCAAATATATAGAGAGATTTCTTTTTCATGATGGCTTAGCTACATCCAAGGAAAAACCCTCAAGTGTTGATAGAGATATGTTGATCAGGCATGGTTTTGGGGGAGGCAATGGGCATATCTGACATAGAGGGTGCCCTGGAAGATTTACACCAGGGTAAGATCATTATCCTCGTGGATGATGAAGACAGGGAAAACGAGGGCGATTTGACCATGGCTGCTGAGAAGGTCACTCCTGAGGCTATTAACTTTATGGCTAAATATGGAAGAGGCCTGATTTGCTTATCCCTCCATCCAGATATTGTTGAAAGGCTGGGTCTTCCACTGATGGTTCATAATAATCGGTCTCGTTTTCAGACCGCCTTTACTGTTTCCATAGAGGCAAAGAATGGGGTAACTACCGGTATATCCGTTGCTGATAGGGCACATACTATCCTTACAGCTGTGGCCGACGATGCCGTACCTGATGACCTGGTCCAGCCAGGGCATGTTTTTCCCATAAGGGCAAGGAGAGGGGGAGTACTTTTTAGGGCTGGGCAGACCGAGGGTTCTGTAGATCTGGCCAGGCTTGCCGGTCTAAAGCCGGCAGGGGTTATCTGTGAGATAATGAATGAAGATGGCACCATGGCCAGAAGACCCGATCTTGATGACTTTGCTGAGAAACATGGTCTGAGGGTAATTACCATTGCTGACACTATTGCCTACCGTATGAGAAATGAGTCCTTTGTCCATAAGGAGGCAGAAACGGTTTTACCAACCCCGTCTGGTGAATTCAAGGCAATAGCATTTAGCAATGAGCTTGATAACAGTGAGCATCTGGCCTTGGTAAAGGGCGAGATTAATCCTGAGAAAGATATTCTGGTCAGGGTTCATTCGGAATGTTTAACAGGGGATGTCTTTGGTTCTCATAGATGTGATTGTGGAGATCAATTGAAAAGGGCCCTTAAGATGATTGATCAGAAGGGATTGGGAGTTCTCGTCTATCTAAGGCAGGAAGGTAGGGGAATAGGTTTTGCCAATAAGCTTAAGGCCTATGCATTGCAGGATAAGGGTTTAGATACCGTAGAGGCAAATAAAAAGCTCGGTTTTGAGCCCGACTTGAGGGATTATGGGGTAGGTGCCCAGATTCTTGTCGCCCTAGGTGTTAAAAGGATGAAGATAATGACCAACAATCCCAAGAAGATTGTTGGTCTTGAAGGTTATGGCTTGACAGTTACGGGTCGGATACCTATTGAAATCCCTCCAAGACCTGAAAATGTGCACTACCTTTTAACCAAATGTGAAAAGTTAGGACATATCATGAAAATCAACACTTAGGTTTATAAGGAGGGTGCTTATGCCCAGGCTTATTGAGGGAGAGATTTCAGGCAAGGGGATTACATTTGCAATTGTCATCAGTCGCTTTAATGAGTTTATAAGCCAGCGGTTATTGGATGGGGCCTTAGATGCCCTGAAAAGGCATGGGGCATCCGATGAGCAGATAAACATTTTTAAGGTGCCTGGTGCCTTTGAAATTCCTTTTATGGCAAAGAGATTGTCCTTGGACAGTCGATTTGACTGTGTGATCTGTCTGGGGGCTGTAATCAGGGGTGCTACCCCGCACTTTGAATACATTAGCACCCAGGTGTCAAGAGGGATAGCCTCTGTTGCCCTTGAAAGCCGGATACCGGTTTCATTTGGAGTGATAACCTGTGACACATTAGAGCAGGCGATAGAAAGGGCTGGGGCAAAGAGTGGAAATAAGGGTTGGGATGCCGCTGTATCAGCTATGGAGATGGTCAATCTGTTTAAGGTCCTTGATTAGGTTATAGCTTGATATAGAAGAGAAAGGCATCTCGCGGGCTCTGTTGGAATGGGAAAGAGAAGGCATTCGAGGGAGCTGGCAATAAAGGTTCTTTTTCATCTTGAGTTTTCAAGTGATGATCCTGCTGTGGCCTTTGATTTAATCTGCGATGACTTTGGGGCACCTGAAAATATTAAGCCCTTTTCTAAGGAACTTGTCTTAGGGGTTTGCGTCCACCTCAAGGACTTAGATAATTTGATAGGTAAGGCCTCAAAGAACTGGAGATTGGAAAGGATAGCAAAGGTTGACCGTTCTATTTTGAGGTTGGCAGCATATGAGCTTTTATACAGGGCTGATATACCGCCCAAGGTTTCCATTAATGAGGCGGTGGATTTGGGAAAAAAATTTGGCACTGAGGAATCAGGTGCATTTATCAACGGTGTATTGGATAAGATTTACACTACCTTGATGAGCGATAAAAAATCCTTACATATTTGACCCTACATTGATGCAACTAAAGGATGAAACTGGATTTAAGACTATCTCACAGAGACTTAGATCAGCTATGGTGTCAGGCCGTGGTTGCCTTCCTATTTGAAGGCGATCCCCTTCTTACAGGATACCTTTCCAGGCTCAATGAAAAGTTAGACGGTTCCCTCACCCCTTTAACAGATAGACATTTCCTTACAGGAAAACGAAACGAGCTCTTGCTCATTGCCTCTCAGGAAAGGATTAAGGCCGATAAGGTGTTACTTGTTGGCTTAGGGCCGGTCAGCAGTTATTCATCCGAGAGCTTACCCGATGTTATCAGGAGAGTATCATCAACCCTTGAGGGGCTTAAATTAAATGAATTCGGGATCACGGTCCCCTGGGGCAAAGAGATGCAGACAGATTACCTGGAATTGATAAAATCCATTATCGGTGATCTAATTGACTGCTATTTTATGAGTAAAGGGGATGCGGTTGATTTTTCATTAAAGGTTATTCTTTCCATTGAGAAACAGTTTTTTCCTGACTTACAATCGTTAGAACAGGAGTTAAGGATATATCTCAATCCTATTATTGATTACTCTATACTAATTGAGAGCAGCAGAGGTTACTAAATGAAACGATATGACCCTCAAGCAGTAGAGCTCAAGTGGCAGTCATTCTGGGAAAAGAGAGGTTACTTTAAGGTTACTGAGGATAAAACAAGGCAAAAGTACTATTTGCTTGAGATGTTTCCATATCCCTCTGGCAAGATACATATGGGGCATGTCAGAAATTATGCTATTGGGGATGTAGTTTCAAGATACAAGCGGATGAGGGGATTTAATGTCCTTCATCCAATGGGCTGGGATGCCTTTGGTATGCCAGCTGAGAACGCTGCTATTGAGAATAATACGCACCCGGCCAAATGGACATACGAGAACATAGATTACATGAGGGCCCAGCTACAGAGGATGGGGTTTAGCTATGATTGGGATCGGGAATTGGCTACCTGTAGGGCTGAATATTATCGCTGGGAGCAACTTGTCTTTCTCAAGATGTTTAAGAAAGGCCTGGCCTATAAAAAGAAGACCTATGTTAACTGGTGTGATCAATGTCAGACAGTATTGGCCAATGAACAGGTTGTGGATGGATGCTGCTGGAGACATCTTGATCAGGAGGTTGTCCTGAAGGAGATGGATAGCTGGTTTCTCAAAATTACGGATTATGCCAAGGAATTGCTTGAGTACTGCGATAGACTCCCAGGTTGGCCAGAGAAGGTCCTCACCATGCAGAAGAACTGGATAGGAGAGAGTCATGGAGCCATTATAAGGTTTCCTATAGTTGACTCCGATCATGTCATCGAGGTCTTTACAACCAGACAGGACACGGTTTTTGGAGCAACCTTTCTTTGCTTTGCCCCAGAGCATCCGCTTGTCCATGAATTAACAAGGGGCAGCGACAAACAAAAAGAGATAGAAGAATTTGTTGAAAGGACCCTCAAGGTAGACACCTTTATGAGGACAGCCGATTTTACGGTCAAGGAGGGGGTATTTACAGGGAGGTATTGCCTGAATCCTATGACAGGGGAACAGATGCCTATCTATGTGGCCAATTTTGTCCTCTTTGAATATGGAACAGGTGCGATTATGGCAGTCCCTACCCATGATCAAAGGGATTTTGAATTTGCCAAGAAGTATGGTCTGCCCCTTAAGATTGTCATAAAACCAAAGGATAAAGACCTGACTGAGGAGGAGATGACCGAGGCCTATGTTGATGAAGGAATTCTCGTGAACTCCGGTCCATTTAATGGGATGCAAAATATGGAGGCCTTGGATAGGATAGCTGACTATCTGGAATCAAAGGGTACGGGCTATAAAACGGTAAATTTCCGCCTGAAAGACTGGGGGATTAGCAGACAGAGATACTGGGGTGCGCCTATACCTATTGTTTATTGCCCAAAATGTGGCGTAGTTCCGGTCCCTGAGCATCAACTTCCCGTGTTGCTCCCCCTTGATCTCGATCTCAAAGAGGGGGGAAGATCACCGCTCCCACATGAGGCCTCTTTTTATGAGACGAAATGCCCTCAGTGTAGGGAACTGGCAAGAAGAGAGACAGATACCATGGATACCTTTGTGGAATCATCATGGTACTTTGATAGATTTGCATCTCCCAGATATGAGAATGGACCGTTCGATAAGGAAAAGATTGCCTATTGGATGCCTGTGGATCAATACATAGGCGGTATTGAGCATGCCATCCTGCACCTGCTTTATGCCCGCTTCTACACAAAGGTCCTCAGGGATATGGGATATCTAAGGATAGATGAGCCTTTTACCAATCTCCTGACCCAGGGCATGGTATGCAAGGAGACCTTTAAGTGTCCAGAGCATGACTATCTTTACCCCGAGGAGGTAAAGGAAAGCACCTGTATCCACTGCGGTAAGCAGATAGAGATCGGAAGTTCTGTCAAGATGTCCAAATCGACGAAAAATGTAATTGATCCCCAGAAACTTATTGATCGATATGGTGTAGACACAGTCAGGATGTTCTGTTTGTTTGCATCCCCCCCTGAGAGGGATCTTGAATGGAGTGATGAGGGTGTTGAGGGTGCCTGGAGGTTTCTGAACAGGGTGTGGCGTCTGGTTATTGAAAAGAGGGACTCGCTGTCTCATGTTAGGCCCTATGATGGCATTTCACCCCTCTCACCTAACCTGAGGGATATCCACCAGAAGACACACCAGACTATAAGAAAGGTGACAGAAGATATAGAAGCTAGGTTCCATTTTAATACTGCCATCAGTGCGATCATGGAACTCTTCAATAAGACAAATCAATTTCTCAGTAATAGTAAAGAGATCTCTGAGGTTGCCTGGTCTGTAATAAGAGAGGCAGTGGACACCATGGTACTACTCTTGCAGCCTGTGGTCCCACATATCACAGAGGAGGTGTGGGAGGCGCTTGGTCACACACAGAGCCTGGCAACTGTTTCATGGCCAACGTATAGGGAAGAGGCCCTTGAGAAAGAAAGTCGCCTCGTTGTTATCCAGGTAAATGGTAAGGTTAGGAGCAGGATAGAGATACCTGTCTCGCTGAATGAAAAGGAGATTCAGCTTCATGCCTTGAGGGATAAAAGGGTTCAAACCTTTATTGGTGACAAAGAGGTAAAAAGGGTAATCGTTGTTCAGAAAAAACTGGTGAATGTAGTGGTATGATTTGCAGGTAGTGGGTGCGAATAGACCAAACGGAGAAAGGATTTTTAGGAAGTTAACCGGTGCCATACCGCTGATACTTATGGCATGCTGTCTTAGCTTTGGTTGCAGCTATCATTTCAGATCAGCAGGAAAACCCATCGGTGTAAGCCCGGATTCCATAGCCATTCCTCTCTTTTCCAGTACCTCTTCTTTTATGGGAATCGAGGGGGAATTTACAAGGATAATTAGAGAAGAGTTCATAAGTCACTCCAAGGTACGGATAGAAAGCAAAGATACTGCTCAGGCTGTTTTAAGCGGCCGGATTTATTCTATCACAACAGAGCCACTGACCTATACAATAACTCAGCAAACTATACACAATTACCTTTCAACAGATGAGGTCACCAGCTCTCGTACCTTGAAGGTAAGATTGGATGTAACATTGACGGATACGGGAACAGGAAAGATAATCTGGCAGGATCCCGATCTTACAGGCGAGGCCAGCTATACTGTTAGCCCAGACCCCTTAAGAAACCAGTACAACCAACGCCTGGCAGTTATATCCATTGCCCGTGACCTTGCAACAAGGGTATATGCGAGGACCATGGAAAGGTTTTAATGCAGGATTTAACCCCGGAGAATATCTTGATCTCTTTAGAGAAGGGGGTTGCCGCACCCTTTTATCTCTTTTATGGTCCCGAAGAGTTCTGGATTGAGCTGACCCTTGATAAAATCAAGAAAGATCTAATACCCGACTCAGTAAAGGCCTTCAATTTAGAGATCCTTTATGCAGAGGAGGTTTCTCCCCAAGAGATACTCAATAGAGCCCATTTTCTTCCCTTTATGTCTCCCCATAGATTAATCATAGTGAGGGGAACCGAAAATTTTACTAAAGGAGAGCTTGAACTTTTTCTTCCCTATCTGGGCAGTCCAGTTGACTCCACTTGCATTATCTGGGTATCAGGCAAGGCAGATTTGACCGGCCTTTTTTATAAAAGGTTTAAGGAACTTGGCAGGGCAGTAAATTTTAAGAAATTGTCGGAGCGTCAGGTATATAACTGGATCCACAGGAGGTCAAAGGAGCTCACGTTGAGTATGGATAGAGATGTGTCCGCCTTTCTTTATCAGATGGTTGGGAGCAACTTAAGAGACCTCTTTAGCGAGCTATTGAAACTTTCCGTGAGGTATCCCGATTCCCGGATAGGAATGGAACAGATCAAGGAACTCGCTACGTTTGGTAGGCTTTTTAGTGTTTTCGATCTGGTAGATTATGTTTCTAAAAGGGATGCCTCCCATGCCATGGCAGCATTAAACAGGCTTTTCGACACACAAGGACGAGACGCGAAGGCCGCCTTAGGGACTTTAGGGATGTTGGCTCGACAGATCAGATTAATCCTGAAGACCAAGTCAGGTCTTAAGAAAGGAGGGGGAAAGAGGGGAGTAATGGATAGATTAAGGCCTCTGCCAAGTTTTGTGGTAGAAAAGTGTATTGCTCAGGAAAGGCTGTGGCAGGAGAGTGAGCTCGAAGAGGCCTTGCACCACATATATGATGCAGATGGATTAATCAGGTCTGGCTCGAAGGGCGATCTTGTTTTGGAGGGCCTTGTTTTTCATCTTTGCTTCCCTCCGGACTCATATTAGCAAGTTTGTTTACCTGGAGGGCCAATCTGGAAATCTTTCTGCTGGCAGTGTTTCTGTGGATAGCACCTTTGGATTGAACCTTCTGGACAATGGAGATGGCCTTATTGAGGGATAGCCTTGCATCCTCACCCCTTTTGTTTGCTATGGCGAGCCTTACCTCTTTAATCGCGTTTTTAGCCCTGGTTTTATATGCAGTATTTCGTAATCTTTGCGCCTTGCTTTGTCTGTCCCTTTTGATAGCGGATTTATGAATTGCCACGTTTTTACCTCCTAAGCGTTGAAGACCGGCATTCCTTTTGCCGCTAGAAAAATAGACTAATCCTAAAACTCTGTCAAGGATTTTTATGAATGAAAATGAGCTTGTTACAAGGGCTGCTGGCATAGTCAGTATTTTTACCTTTGTAAGCAGGATCCTGGGATTAGTAAGGGACATCCTTATCGCCAATTTTTTTGGCTCTGGTATGGTAGCAGACGCATTTTTTGTTGCCTTTCGGATCCCAAATCTTTTAAGGAGGCTCTTTGCAGAGGGCTCGTTCTCCGTATCCTTTATCCCGGTCTTTACAGAATACTTACAGAATAGATCAAGGGAAGAGGCCTTTTTGTTGGCAAGGGCTGTTTTGACTTTTTTGGTCCTTATTGTAACAGTTGTCACCATCCTCGGCATTATTTTCGCTCCATTGATCGTAAGGGTTATCGCCCCGGGCTTCGGAGGTATGGGTGAAAAGTATGCGCTCACCGTGCTTTTAACCAGGATCATGTTTCCCTACATATTTCTGGTTAGCCTGCTTGCCCTCTTTATGGGGATCCTTAATTCCCTGAAGCATTTTGCAGCACCTGCAATAGCCCCTGTGTTTCTCAATCTATCTATGATTGCCGCCCTCCTTTTTCTGTCCCCCTACATGAGCACCCCAACAGTGGGTCTGGCCATGGGTGTAATAGCGGGTGGAATTCTACAATTGGCATTGCAGATCCCTTTCCTGCTAAAAAAAGGCCTATCGTTTGCGCCAAAATGGAATCCAAGGCACCCGGCCCTAAAGAAGATTGGTGTGCTCATGCTTCCGACCATCTTTGGTTCGGCTGTCTATCAAATAAATCAATTAGTCGGTACGCTATTAGCGTCGCTTCTGAGGGAGGGCAGTGTCTCTTATCTCTATTATGCTGATAGACTCGTCCAGTTTCCCCTCGGGGTTTTTGCCATAGCGATCAGTACTGCTGTTTTGCCATCTCTTTCAAGGGAGGCGGCAGATGGTGACCTTGAGAGGCTAAAGGGGACGCTTTCTCATGCCCTGAGACTTACTATGTTTATTACCATACCGGCAATGATAGGTTTAATCGTTCTGAGGCAGCCGATCATCACCCTTTTATTTCAAAGGGGTGCATTTGATTTATTCACCACCATGATGACCGCCCGTGCCCTCCTTTGCTATTCTTTGGGGCTCTGGGCATTTGCTGCGCTGAGGGTCTTTGTTTCTGCATTTTACTCCCTACAAGATACCAAGACCCCGGTCAAGGTGGCGGTGGTAGCTATGCTTGCAAATATTGGCTTTTCCCTGATCTTGATGCGTACTCCGCTCGAGCATGCTGGTCTGGCCCTGGCCCTTTCCCTTGCCTCTACCTTGCAACTCTGTATGCTTATCTTCTTATTGCGGAAGAGACTAGGGGGCATCGAAGGGCGGGTAGTAATGGGTTCAATGGCAAGGTCTTTTCTTTCTTCCGTTATTATGGGCGTGAGTATTTACTTCCTCTCCTCAAAGATCTTCGGTGGCCATTCCAGTCAGGGTGTTTTTGCACTGACAACAGGGCTTTTGATAACAATAGCAGCGGGGGTCGTCATATATGTTATCTCAGCAAAGGTTTCCGGAAGCAAAGAACTGTCATCCCTGATGAGGGCATTAGGGGTATCTCAAAAAAGGGACTTTTATAATTAGCTTGCAGAGAAGGGAAAAAAATGGCAAATTGACACGAAAGTGGGGATGTAGCTCAGTTGGGAGAGCGGTACGTTCGCAACGTACAGGTCAGGGGTTCAAATCCCCTCATCTCCATTATAATTTTTGAAGGATAAGGATTTATCAATTGAAAAGAAATGCTGAGGTTGAGCGGAGGACAAGGGAGACAGACATCCAGGTGAAGTTAAATCTGGACGGAAGGGGCCTCTGCTCAATTGATACAGGTATCCCTTTTCTTGACCATATGTTTGAGTTGATGGCTGCGCATGGTTTTATGGATCTTAACGTCAGGGCAAAGGGAGATACAGAGATTGATTATCACCACACGGTTGAAGATCTGGGCATATGCATGGGTAAGGCAATAAATCAGGCCTTAGGAGAGAAAAAAGGAATCAAAAGGTATGGCCAGGCAATGGTTCCCATGGATGGGGCACTTGCAAATGTGGTAATTGATATTTCAAACAGGCCTTATCTTTCCTACAAAGTGCCTTTAAAGGAAAGTTTGACAGGGAAATTTGACGTAGGTGTTCTTAAGGAATTCTTTCGGGCACTTGTAAATTATGCAGGTGTTACCATGCATATAGAGCTTCTATCTGGTGATGATGCACATCATAGTGCCGAGGCAATCTTCAAGGCCTTTGCGAGGGCGCTTGACCAGGCATCCCAAAGAGAGGAAAGGCTTGATGGTGTCCCGTCCACCAAAGGCCTCCTATGATGAATCTTTTTATCCTTTAAAACACTACTCGAGACCGCCTTTCCTTTCTTCTCTCTGATCCTTCTCTTTAGCTGCCATATAAATAAGTACCGGTACCAAAAGAGCGTATCTTTTTCCCGGAGGACGACCTTATCTGTCTCTATAGCCGTTGGCCTTCATCTTGTGAGCCCTGAGAAGAGCTCACAGGACGGGAGCTGGCTCGAATCGGGTCGAAGAAATTGATAAGAAATCTGCCCCAACCCTTAGGCAGTACTAATTTTTTCTTGACAGGTGCCAGAAAAAATGTTCATATTCTGAACGCTCTTTAATTTAAGTAAGATTCTTTGAAATTTCCCTAATATTAATACCTTATAACCGTTTTCACGTGTAACTTAAGGGGCGGAGCTGCGATTGCGCATGGAGCAGAGCGCGCAGAGCAAAGAGTAGAAGAAAAAGGATGGCCAAGTTTAGATTTCAGGATTTAAAGATTTGGCAACTAGCCGGTGGGTTGCCAATGAGCTCTTCGATATTGCAGATGATCTCGAAAGGAAAAAATTGTATCGTTTTGCTGAACAACTCAGAGCAGCGGGAATGTCTATGTCAAATAATATAGCTGAAGGCTCGGGATCTTCCTCTAAAAAGGAGTTCATACAATTCTTAAACGTAGCTCGGAGATCTACCTTTGAAAACGCAAATATTCTTATACTGCTGCAAAAGAGGGGCTTTTTAGGGAGAGAGTTTTTGGATAAACTTCTGGATCATCTTGATACTCTATGTCGAAAAATTACGAATTTCCAAAAGTCTCTCAATAGTTACAAGTCATTCTCCAAACTCTTTGCGCTATGCTCTCTGCACTTTGCCTATACTCTATGCCCTAATATCCATGTTTGATAACCTACCATTCGGCTACGGTAGACTAAGTTAACAAAGGCTCACTACAACCCTTCCCAATAAGAATGGACCCACAAGACATTAGATCTCTTCAATTCCTTGAAGAAATAGACAATAACCACAGCCCAACCCAGAGGGATCTGGCGAGAAAGTTCAATGTGTCCCTAGGTCTGGTAAACTCTTTCATTAAACGCCTGGCCAGGAAGGGATATGTGAAAGTTACCACGATCCCCAGAAACCGGGTAAGGTACATACTCACACCAACGGGTTTTGCGGAAAAGAGCCGGCTTACCTATGAGTTTATCCAGTACTCCCTACATTTCTATAAGAAAGCGCTCAAGAATTTTGAGGATTTACTGAATCAACTTCAAAGAAAAGGAGTGAAAAGGGTGGTATTCTATGGGGCAGGTGATCTGGCTGAGATTGCCTCTATCTCATTGAAGGCGTCCGATATTAAGCTGATTGGTGTAGTGGATGATCTAAAGAAGGGAGAAAAATTTCTGGGTCAGACTATTAAATCGATAGCAGAGTTGAGCCAACTTGAATTTGATAAGATCATTATAACTACTATAGACTCAAAAGAGGCTATATTCAATAGGCTTCTACAAAAAAAGATTCCCCGTCAGAAAATCGTTAAGCTGGAGTAGGGAAATTACGAATTTTCAAAACTCTTCCAGGTAGTCACAAACGGTTGCCCAAGCTCTTTGCATCACGCTGTCTTCTCTTTGCGCCATGCGCTATACTCAAAAATGTAGACCTCGTCAGTTAGTAAATCGTTAAATCGGACCGAGATCTTACTAATAAGGACTTAGCTAATACACAAAGAAGCGATTCCACGAACCCTGAAAGGAGAGAATATGACGCTTCAGCCAGGCCGGAAGCATCGATATGACGGCATTTATCTCACCTTACAGAGCAGACAGAAAGAGGGCGAGGGATCTTGCAAATGAGGGTGAGTTTATTGAGATCTTCTGCAGATGCTCCGTAGAGGCCTGTGAGAAAAGGGATTGGAAAGGCCTTTATAGAAAGCAAGGGCTGGTGAGATCCCAGAGTTTACCGGTATATCTGCTCCATACGAGGAACCAGAGAATCCTGAGATAACAATCGAGACAGACACAGAGACAATTGAAGAAGCGTTTAACAAAATAATCTGATATCTCGAAAAAAGAGGGGCTTATTAAAAAATAGAGGAAAGATATACTATGGAAAAGAAGAAGCTGATAGGTTTGTGTTTATCCTTATTGTGGGTTGCATCGCCTGCCTTTCCTCTGGAAAAGATAAAGATCCCCTGCGAGGTAATGGAAGTATCTGAGCCTTTTACCAGTTCTATCAGTCAAGTCAATGGGATTCGTTATATACTCCTTCATCATGCTCACAGTGAAGACAGGGAAACGCTTTCCAGATGGCTGAGGACCTACAGTGGAACGGAAGTAGAATTTATTGTCAATCATAGAGAGTATAAGGGTATTCTCTTTCGCTTGGCCCATTGTTTTGGCAGGGGATTGCTGATCTATGTGGGTGATGGAGGAGTCGAGAAACGAGATGTTATTCAGGTGATTCTTCCGCTTGCACCTTAATTGCTATGGATAATGAGCAGAGAGCTATGAGGTAGCATATATGCAGCTTCAAGTGCCTTGCATATGCACTATACCTGAAAAAATCTAGGAGGTAGTCTATGAACATCACAGTGGTTGGTACTGGCTATGTGGGATTGGTCTCTGGTGCCGGATTGGCTGACTTCGGCATGCACGTTATTTGTGTTGATAAAGACACCAATAGGATTAAGGACCTCAGTAAGGGGGAGATACCCTTTTACGAGCCTGGACTGGAAGAATTGGTTGCAAGAAACATAAAAAATGGGAGACTCGCCTTCACAACCAATCTAAAAATGGCGGTTGGGCGGTCCCTGGTCATTTTTATAGCTGTGGGCACACCGGATGATGGGCAGGGCCAAACGGATCTTTCCCAGGTAGAAGAGGTGGCCAGAAGGCTGGCAAAAGCTATTGATGACTATAAGGTATTAGTTATAAAGAGTACCGTGCCGGTTGGTACCAACCGTTGGGTTAAAGAGATTGTCCAGACAAATATGAAAAAAGACCTTAAGGTAGATGTAGTCTCGAATCCAGAGTTTCTACGAGAAGGATCTGCCATTGAAGACTTTATGAGGCCTAATAGGGTCATTCTTGGTTCTGACAGTCCACAGGCATTAGCAATTGTAAAGGATATCTATAGGGCCCTTTATTTAATCGAGACCCCCTTTGTTCTGACAAATCTGGAGACTGCCGAATTAATCAAGTATGCCTCCAATGCATTCTTAGCAACAAAGATATCTTTCATAAATGAGGTGGCTAATATCTGTGAAAATGTTGGGGCCGATGTTCATCATGTAGCTAAGGCCATGGGTTTGGACAGGAGGATAGGCCCAAAATTTTTGCACCCTGGGCCAGGTTATGGCGGTTCCTGTTTCCCTAAGGATACGCTTGCTTTTGCCCATCTGGGAAGAACCCTTGGGTCCCCCATAAGTATAGTTGAGGCCGTCATTAAGGTAAACCGGGATCAGCGGGCGAGAATGCTCAATAAAATAGGAGATGCCCTCGGCACTTTAGAAGGCAAGATAGTTGGCGTTTTAGGCCTAACCTTTAAGCCTAACACCAGTGATGTAAGGGAATCTCCAGCACTTGATATTGTTCAGACGCTATTGGATAAGGGAGTAAAGATAAAGGCCTATGATCCGGAAGGGATGGATGAGTTTAAAAAGGTAGTAAAGGATGAAAAACTCTCCTACCACAATAATGCCTATGATGTAGCAAAGGGGGCAGATGGCCTTGTCGTTCTTACAGAGTGGAATGAGTTCAGAAACCTTGATCTTAAAAAGCTCAGGAAGGTTCTTGCAAGGCCGGTAATCCTTGATCTAAGAAACATATATGAGCCTGAGGAAATGACTAAATTAGGATTCACATATAGTGGGGTTGGGCGAGGGGAGAAAATATAAATATTACTGTTCTTAGCCTGCGTTTGGCAAATTCCACCATTTCCTCTGGCCCTGCGTCACGAACAAACGATGTAATCTGGCCCGTTAACATGCCGCAGAACAAACAAAATAGACCTCATAGACCTTATGAATCAGGTCTTGTGGTTATGAAAATGGAGGTGAGCGAGTGAAGCGGGAGGAGATCCTTGAACGTTTGGCAGCACATCGAGCAGATCTGACGACCTTTGGGGTAAAGTCTCTTGCCCTATTTGGCTCCGCAGTGCGAGGGGAGGCCCGACCTGATAGTGATCTGGACTTCCTCGTGGAGTTTGAAGGCCTGGCTACCTTCGACCGCTACATGGGGGTTAAGCTTTTCCTTGAGGAGCTGTTTGGATGCCGGGTAGATCTAGTAACGAAAAAGGCCCTCAAACCAAGCCTAAGACAATACGTCGAGCAAGAGGCACTCTATGTCACGTGACCACAGGCTCTTCCTGGAAGACATTCAGACCAGCTCTGAGAAAATTGTCCGCTACACTCGAGAGCTGACTTTCGAGCAATTTAGAGCTGACGAGAAGACCTTGGACGCAGTCGTGCGCAATTTGGAGATCATTGGTGAGGCGGTCAAACACCTGCCGCAGGAGGTACGGGAACTCCACCCCGAGATAGAATGGAGGAAGATCGGAGCTCTTCGTGATATCCTTATTCATGAATATTTTGGTGTGGACGAGGATATCCTATGGGATATCGTTCAAAATAAGATTCCACGCCTCTTTGCGCAAGTAAAAAGTATTTTTGCGAGTGAGTCTTCTTTGGAAAACAACCTTGAAAAATGAATATGGTCTCTACAACCAGAGAAACATACATTTTATAGCTTACTTTACACTATTCTCTGTGAGCTTAATTTGTCTTGTTTTTTGAGCCATGAACCCAGCCACCAACCCTGAGTTTACCTACTTAAAAGGGCGCCGGACTTTGTAAAAAGTGATAAGGTATAGCCGACGGGAGATAGACGGTCATTTTATATATGGGCCTGAGCTTTTGAACATGACAAATTTTTAATGAACGCTCTGATCTTAGCCACACTCAGGGTGTTATATTGCAAGGCGAAAAGGTATTCTGGTAAGAGAAAGCCCCAGATTGATTACAGGCAAATAGGCTGGTAGAGAAGGAAACTGCGCTCATATCGAAGGGAAGCAGGCAAGAGAGATAGAGAAAGAATGATGTATTTTCCAGGAAATGTCGAAAGTAATGATTTGATAATCATACAAAGGGCTCTTCAAAAATGTAGAGAGGAATAAAAATATGAAAGGGATCATACTCGCTGGCGGCTCAGGGACTCGTCTATATCCAATTACCAGGGTAGTAAGTAAGCAACTTTTACCGGTGTATGATAAGCCTTTGATCTACTACCCACTCTCAGTGCTCATGCTTGCAGGAATTCGGGAGATTCTCATCATTTCCACACCTGAAGACCTACCTCGGTTTCAGGAGCTTCTGGGGGATGGATCGCAGTGGGGCGTTTCCTTTGCTTTTGCTGAACAGCCTAGACCTGAAGGACTGGCCCAGGCATTCATAATAGGTCGGGATTTCGTTGGAAAAGATAATGTTTGCCTGATTCTTGGAGACAATATCTTTTACGGACATGGTCTTCCAGATAAACTTCGAGATGCATACTCCAGAAAAGAGGGTGCAACAGTGTTCGGTTATTGGGTGAAGGACCCACAGCGTTACGGAGTTGTGGCTTTCGACGGAGATGGCCAGGTAGTTGATATTGAGGAAAAACCGATCCAGCCCAAGTCTAATTATGCGGTAACAGGTCTCTACTTTTACGATAATAGAGTGCTTGATATTGCTGCTGGGCTCAGGCCCTCGGCTCGGGGAGAACTGGAGATTACCGATGTCAACAGCACTTACCTCCAGTTAGGTGAACTTTATGTTAAAAAACTGGGCAGAGGGATCGCCTGGCTGGATACTGGAACCCACGAATCCCTTTTGGAGGCTTCCACATTTATCGAAGCCCTTGAGAAACGCCAGGGACTGAAGGTGGCATGCGTTGAAGAGATTGCCTACCGTATGGGTTACATCAATGCGGACCAGGTTCGCAGACTTGCTTGGCCAATGCAGAAAAATGGATATGGTCAATATCTCATGGAAATGCTCGAGCAGGAGGGTAGGTGACTATGGAGGTTTTGGGGAGATCACTGCCGGGCGTCTTAATCATTGAGCCTCGGTGGTATCTTTGTGTAAGACAACCTTTCTCACTTGACCGGGGTACTCTCAGGAGGATTGCACTACCAACTTGAAACATGCTCAGGCAGAATTGGTGTATGTCACAAGGCTGTTATCTTTGATTTGGTCGTAGATACTCAGCGTGGCTCGGCCTTGTTTAGTCAATTGGCTGGTGCCCATCTTTCTGGTCGAAACCGTTGCTAGGTATTCACTCCTGAGGGATTTGCCCGCGGCGTTTGTACCCTCAGTAAAAGAGCTGGTGTAATTTACAAGTGTACGGATTTCTACGCTCCTGATGATGGGGTATCCTCTAGTCCGATCCGGATGTTGCTGATAACTGGCTCATAGCAGATTCGTTTCTGTCAGACAAGAATAGCCAATATCCCTATTTGCGAGATGTACCCCCCGGTGTCTCGCTGTCTATGAGGATAAAAAGTGAAAATTTTGGTGATTGGTGCTAATGGCCAGCTCGGCTGGGAGCTGTGTAGGAGGGGAGAAAAGCAGGGTTTTGATATGGCGGCCTTAGATCTTCCCAAGTTTGATATTACCGATCCTATTGCAGTTAATAAGAGAGTGAGTGAGGCTGGCGTCTCTCTGGTTATCAATGCAGCAGCCTATACAGCAGTTGATAAGGCAGAGTCAGAGCCAGAAGCTGCGTTTGCAGTAAACTGTAATGGACCAGTCTACCTGGCCTCTTCCTGTGGCAAAGTTGGAATTCCGCTTATTCATATTTCTACAGACTATGTTTTTGATGGGAGTAAAAAACGACCGTATTTAGAGACGGATCATCTCTGCCCTTTAGGGGTTTACGGCAAAAGTAAGGCGGCAGGCGAGACGGAAGTAAGGGGCCATCTGCATGAGCACATTATTCTGCGCACAGCCTGGCTCTATGGCATCCATGGTCACAATTTCGTTAAGACTATGCTCCGTTTAGGGAGAGAAAAAGAGGTATTGAGGGTGGTGAACGATCAATATGGCTGCCCAACATATGCGACCGATCTCGCTGACGCTATTTTAGCGATCACTGCTCAGATCGCTAAAACACGCGATATCACCTGGGGTACCTACCACTATTGTGGCAAGGGAGCAACTACCTGGCATGGTTTTGCGGAGAAGATTTTTGACCTGGCAAGGGCACATTGTCCGCTTGTTGTGAAAGAGGTAGCACCCATCACTACAGAGCAGTATCCCACTGCGGCAAAGAGACCTGCTAATTCAGTCCTGGACTGCTCTTTGATCGCAAAACATTTTGGTATCGTTTCCTTAGCTTGGCAGGAGAGTCTGGCCCGCATGATCGACCTCATGCTGGCAAGCGGGGAGGCGAGAGAGAACAATGGAATGATTGACCTCAAGAAGGGCGAACATACTCTCTCAACAACAAAACGCAGCCAGAATGATTGAAAGAATAGTAGAAATTTATAAGCTCAGATACCTTATCTACATCCTGGTTGCCAAGGATCTGAAAGTTAAATATAAGGGATCGGTTTTAGGTTTCTTGTGGTCCTTATTAAATCCACTACTAATGTTAATTGTCTATACTGTAGCTTTCCAATATATTATCAGGATCAGGGTTGATAATTTTGCGATCTTTTTTTTGTGTGGGTTTTTGCCTTGGACTTTCTTAAGTTCATCTCTTTCGATGGGCGTTGGTTCTATTATTGACAACTCGAATTTGATTAAAAAAGTCTTTTTCCCACGAGAAATACTTCCCCTGTCAACCGTATTTTTTAATTTAGTTCAATTTCTGTTAACCTTTATTATCCTTGTCCCCGCACTCTTTTTCTTTAAGATAAAATTGGGTGCATCCCTCTCATTTTTACCCTTTGTTATTATTCTTCAGATGATGTTTGTTCTGGGGTGTACTTTAGTCTTATCTGCGTTAAGTGTTTTTTACAGAGATATTAAACACTTTCTGGAGATATTTCTTCAAGTTTGGTTTTGGTTATGCCCGATTATTTATCCCATTACGATGATTCCTGAAAGGTTCAGGCTTTATTATATGTTCAACCCATTTGCTATCTTTGTTGAAAGTTATAGAGCTATCCTTCTGGAAAACAGAATTCCCTCTTTGATAGCATTTGCTACTTTAATCGCCATAAGTTCTATTTTCGTGTTCTTAGGCTATTATGTTTTTGACGCTAATAATAAAAGGTTCGCCGAAGAAGTCTGACAAATCTAATGTCTGGAAGCCGGGAATAATTATTTTGGAATGAACGCAATTGAATTAATTAATGTCTCAAAAAAGTTCAAGATTTATCACGAAAAAAACGTGAACTTTAAATATGCGGTGATAGATTTTATCAAGGGAAAGAAATCATCTGATTACGATGAGTTTTGGGTTTTAAAAAACATTAACATTGATATAAAAGATGGCGAAATTGTTGGATTAATAGGGGTGAATGGTTCCGGTAAGAGTACCCTGCTTAAACTGATCGGAAAAATATTATATCCGGACACCGGACATCTCAAGACAATAGGGAAGATTGCAACTTTAATAGAGCTTGGGGCTGGATTTCACCCTGAACTTACCGGGAGAGAAAACATCTATATTAATGCCGCTATTCTTGGTTTTTCTAAAAAAGAGATTGACGAAAAATATGATGAAATAATTGCCTTCTCGGAGTTGGAAAAATTTATTGACAACCCAATAAAATCCTATTCTTCCGGAATGTATGTACGCTTAGGATTTGCTGTGGCCATTAATGTTAATCCGGATATTCTTCTAACTGATGAGATATTGGCTGTGGGGGACGAAAATTTTCAAAAAAAATGTCTGAAAAAAATTGAACAATTTAAGAAGAAAAGCAAAACAATTGTTTATGTTTCTCATGACTTGGGAACTGTGGAAAGAATTTGTGACCGGGTTTTCCTTTTAGATAATGGTGAATTAGTTTTAGAAGGAAAACCGGTGGATGTGATTTCAGAGTATCACAGGGTTTTAATAAGAAAAAATGGGCGACAATTAGGGGCGAAAGAGGAAGGGGAGGCCGCCTTTAGGTGAAAGGATTCAGATTTTGTTGAAGTAGCACAGACAGTCAAAGTGGCGTTAGAAGGCAATAATAAATCTCGGAAAAGACGATGGGAACAAAAAAAGCTGAAATCACAAAAGTTACCTTATTGGATAAGAACGACCAGCAAAATAACATATTCAAGAAAAACGTTCCGCTGCTAAAAGGGAGATATTTTTTATGGATCAAAAGATTAATTTAGAAGAAAAAGAAGAGAAGAAAGCTGTTAAGCAGTCAAAGCCAAATACGAAGATTCAAACCGCCAAAAAAAGCCAAGCAAGTAAAAAGGGAATAAAAAAGAACGTATTGGCAAAGAAAAAGAGCATTAAGCCATCAAAACCTAAGGAGAAGTCAATGGAAGTGGCAAAAAAAAATTACCATGGCACTAAAGTCAAAGTTTCTGTTGTCATTCCCTGTTATAACCATGGTGCTTTTTTGAAAGAGGCAATTCAAAGCGCTTTAGAATCGACTTTCGATCATTATGAAATTATTATTGTTAATGACGGTTCAAAAGATGCCTTCACCGTGAAAGTTCTTAAAGAATTGGAACAAAAGTTCGCAAATGATCAGAGAATCAAGATCATACATCAAGACAATTTAGGACCATCTGATGCTCGCAATAAGGCTATTAAGTTGGCCAAGGGCGAATACATCTTACCGTTAGATGCAGATAATAAAATTAGACCACACTACTTAAGCAAAGCAGCAGAGATATTAGATAATTACCCCGAAATTGGGGTTGTCTACGCATATGCAAAACTCTTTGGAGATAGAGAAGGGGTATGGGAGTTTCCAGTATTTCACTCACGAAGGCTGCTTTTAGGGAACTTTGTCGAGGCGTGCTCTGTTTATAGAAGGAAAGTATGGGAAGAGTGCAATGGTTATGACCCTAATATGAGGATTGGATATGAAGACTGGGAACTGTGGATTAGTGCAATGGAAAAAGGCTGGAAGTTTCATTTAATTAAAGAAGTTTTGTTTGACTATAGGGTTTTGAGTAACTCTAGGGTCTCATACTGTCATATTCCTAAGAATCGCAGAAACTTGATTAAATATATCTGTAATAAACATAAAGATACCTATATTGAAAACTTGGCCTATGTTATTTCCGAAAAAGATGTAGCTATTTTACATGTAAATAACCATGCATCAAATCTTGAGCATCACGCGAGGAATCTTGAGGGTATCATAAAGGACCAGGATACCCACATAGGAAATCTGGATGCCCAGGTCCAGGACAAGGAAAGGCATATTCATAATATTGAAAAGCACATCCAGGCCAAGGATACTCATATAGGTAATCTCGTTGAACAAATAGACCAACTGAAAAAGGAGCTCCAGGCCAAGGATGGTGTCATACAAGAGCAGGCCCAACACATTGAGGCCAAAGATGCGCACATTAAGAATAAAGACGTGCACATTCGAAATATCGAATCTGAATTGAGCTTGATGAGGCGATCCAGGGTATGGCGACTGGCTGAGTTTTTTCGGCGGCTATTTTACATTAAGTTGTTAGGAAAGTTCCCGCTCCTGCAAAAAGGGGTGCTCACCATTAGCAGAGAAGGTTCTCACCAATTCTTTTTAAAGGTGAGGGATTTCATAAAAAGAGACAAAAAAGCTGTGTTCCCACAAGTGATCGAAGGTGACTACAATAAATGGATAGAGAAAAATAGGTTAACAGAAAATAGAATAAATAAAATAAAAAAGGATATTGCTGAATTTAAGTACAAGCCAAAAATTAGTATTATTATGCCAGTTTATAATGTGGATCAAATCTGGCTTGAGAAGGCCATCGGTTCAGTTATGAATCAGATATATGAGAACTGGGAATTATGCATAGCTGATGATGCATCTACAAAGAGACATATAAAGCAGACCTTGGAAAGATTTTTAAAAAATGAGAAAAGAATAAAGGTCAAATACCTTAAACAAAACCAAGGCATCTCCATGGCTTCTAACGAGGCTTTGTCCTTAGCGACAGGTGAGTTTGTTGCATTATTGGATAATGATGATGAGCTAACAATCGATGCCTTATACACTAATGTAAGGCTCCTAAATGAAAATCCACAAGCAGACCTTATTTATAGTGATGAAGACAAAATTGACACACATGGAAACAGAATAGAACCATTCTTTAAGCCAGATTATTCTCCTGATTTCTTATTGACCAATAATTACATTTGTCACTTTTCTCTCTTCAGAAAATCACTCATAGATAAAATCGGTGGATTTAGAAGGGGGTATGAGGGGTCGCAAGACTATGATCTTATTCTAAGATTCATTGAAAAAACGAAGCCGGAGAAGATTTTCCATGTTCCAAAAATACTTTACCATTGGAGAAAGATACCAGGGTCTGCTGCGGCAATAGCTGATGCTAAGAGTTATGCCTTTGTTTCAGCAAAAAAAGCGTTGTTGGATTACTTAAGGAGAAACAGCATACAGGGAGAGGTTGTTGATGGCAATTTTGTCGGTTCCTATAGAGTAAGGAGAGAAATAAAAAATGATTATAAGGTTTCTATAATTATACCTTTTAGGGACCAATCGGAGTTACTAAGAAGATGTGTTAACAGTATTATAGGAAGAACTAAATATAGAGAATATGAGCTTGTTTTGGTTAATGACCAGAGTGAAAAGGAAGAAAGTTTTGAATATCTGGACAAAATAAAAGATAATTCGATTCTTAGGGTATTAGATTACGATAAACCTTTCAATTTTTCGGCTATTACCAACTATGCCGTTTCTCAGATAAATTCAGAATACTTAATTCTTCTTAACAATGATACAGAGGTAATCTCTCCGGATTGGATCGAGGCGATGCTTGAATTTGCCCAAAGAAAGGATGTTGGAGCTGTTGGGGCATTGTTATACTATCCCAACGATACAATTCAGCATGGTGGGATAATTTTAGGCATAAAAGGGGTTGCTGCACATTCCCATCTAGGGTCAAGTAGAGATTCTATGGGTTATTTTGGTAGATTAAAAACAATTCAAAATCTAAGTGCTGTTACTGCAGCCTGTTTGATGACTAAAAAAGAAATTTTTAAGGAAGTTGATGGTTTTGATGAGAACTATACTCATGCCTTCAATGACGTTGATTTTTGTCTAAAAATTAGGCAAAAAGGATACCTTATTGTTTATACTCCCTATGCAGAACTTTACCATCACGAGTCTCTAACTCGGGGCTATGAAGACACTCCGGAAAAAAAGCTAAGGTTCAAAAAAGAAATAGAATACTTTCAAGGAAGATGGAAGGAGGTATTGTCCAAAGGAGACCTTTATTATAACCCCAACCTGACCCTTGAAAGGGAAGATTTCTCTATAAGGATATAAACTTCAGTGGTTCAGTTGTCAATGGGAAAGTAAAAGTGTACCAATTATGGGAAAACAAAAGTGTACCACCCCGAGGGAAAAAACTTGTGCCTATGAGGGTGGAGCTGTCATATCATCACCTCCCTGTTGATCAAAATGTTTAGCGAATGTATGTCCCCGTAGCCGGTAACTGTGTCCTTTTATGTTGATCACCTTGCAGTGGTGTAATAACCGATCGAGGATAGCTGTGGCAATGACAGGATCTTCGAACAGTTCCTGCCAATCCCCAAAGGTCTTGTTTGAGGTGATAATGGTGGAGCTCTTCTCGTAGCGATAAGAGATAAACTGAAAAAAGAGATAGGCTTCCTGGCTATCTACCGGGAGATAGCCGACCTCATCGACCACGACCAGAGCGGAAGTCAAATACGCCTTGTGTCTGGTCTGGTTCTCTTTCAGCTTTCTAATAAGTGTATCCATGGTGGTGAAATAGACCTTGAACCCATGGTAGCAGGCCTTGATGGCCAGGGAAATTGCCAGATGGGTTTTGCCCACCCCAGGAGGGCCGAGAAAAATGACATTTTCATGTTTGGAGATAAACGTAAGATCGAAAAGCTCCATCACCGCTTTTTTGTCCAGTTGGGGATGAAAGGAAAAATCATATTCTTCGATTGTTTTGGCAGTGGGGAGACCGCCGGTTTTCATGGCAGTCTGGATACGTCTTTTTTCCTTGGCGGCTGCTTCTTCTTCCAGAAGATGATCGAGAAAAGCCAGATAAGAGGACTTGTTTTTCTCGGCATGCTCGGCAACAGTGTCCAAAATCTCTGCCGCCCTACTTAACTTGAGCCGATTGAGATTGTCCTGGAGTCGTTCATAGGTTAGTTGTTCCATACGACACCTCCTTGAGCAAATTGCTCGTACTCTGTCAGCGGTCTATAGGCAACCTGAGGGTATAAGCTATCGGTGGTTAATCCGCGGGTGGCTTTCCCCTTTTTCTTGCCGTATTTTCGGCGCAGTTGTTCTTTGTCGCACTTGAGCTGTTCGTAAAAACGGGAAGTGCCGATCCGGTTATTGTTGCTTTCGGGCTCGCGATAACTGATCAAGAGCTCTTGGTCATGGTAGAGGAGAATCAAATTGTCTTTGATCTTGCGCATCACCTTTTTGCCGACCACATGATACGGGACCTCGTAACGATTACCGTTATAGGATATCTGACAGTCTTTATAGACCTTGCGAAACATTTTTATCGACGTATCGTAATCAGCGGGAGCTAGTGCCCCAAGACAAGGGATCTCTTGTTCCCAGCGCTCATTGACCGGCTGGCGATGAGTCCCATGAATCCGGCGATTAGCGGTCTCATTAAGCCAGGTGATAACATCCCGATTAGTCTTATGTACTGAATCAAAGACATACCCCCGCCAGAACCGTTCTCGGATATAGTTCATGGGACGCTCTACTTTGCCCTTTACCCAAGGGCTATAGGGAGGACAAGGTTTTGGTTGAAAACCATAGTGATGGGCAAAATGGAGGAACTCGGTATTAAAGATCACTTTGCCGTCTTTTCTCCCGATTACCACGTTTTTCATGTTGTCATAGATAATTTCAGCGGGCACTCCTTGCAAATAACGGAAGGCATTGATATGACAATCCATAAACGTTTCAAGTGTACACCGGTCGACAAATTCAACATAGTTAGCCCGGCAATAGCCCAAAAGCATAACAAAGGCGTAAACGGTGGTCGTTTCCCCGTTGGTCTCCTGAATTTGAAAATCACCCCAGTCGACCTGGGCTTGTAGACCTGGCTGTGTTTCAAAGCGGACATAAGCCAGACGAGCCTGTTGTTCTTTAATGGCACGCACATAAACTTTAATCGTATCGTAACTGCCGGTATAGCCCATGTTCTTCAACCGGTCGTAAATCCAGGTGCCCTGGTAGTTGTCTTGTGCCAAGTAATCTTTGATTGTTTGGCGATAAGGATCCAGGATGGATTCAATCCTCTTTTCCTTGCGGTATGTAGGGAAAGAGTTACTTTCAAGATGCCTCTTTATCGTATTTCTGTGGATGCCCAATTTTTTGGCAATAGCACGCATACTATAGCCTTGTCGGCGTAATGCAATAATGTCCATAAAAACCTCCTCTGAAATCATTGGCAAGCCCTCCTCTCAAAAGAGGGATTGCCATGTGTTTACTTTAGAGTTGGTACACTTTTCATTCCCATTTTTGGTACATTATTGCATTCCCATTAACATCATGGATGGACTTCCAAATAGAGCATTCTAAGCAAAGCTTCATCAGAGGGGAAATTGCGCTATCGATCTTTTTCTTTTCGCTTCTTGCCTATTTCTATTTGGGATTCGATATTTTCAAGGGCGAGATCGTGGCTCCCATGGATATCTTGCTTCATTATGCTGGTTGGCAAGAGTCAGGGCTTCGCCTTGCTCTATTCAATCCGCTAAGATCAGATATTCTGGATGCCTTGCTCCCCCAATGGCTCTTCGTGAAAAGGGCTCTTCTTTCTGGCCATCTCCCCCTCTGGAATCCACTGATTGCAGGAGGTCAACCCGCATTTCCTCTGCTTTCTACTTCATATCTTACACCTAGTTTCTTCCTCTTTTGCCTTTTCGAGGATGGAATGGGCTTTGCGCTCGGCCTATGGGTTAAGTTGGTAATCGCTGGTCTTGGCGCATATTTTCTCTGCCGTACCCACTTGGGTGTCTTGGCATCCTTTTTCGGGGGTATTACCTTCATGATGTGTGGCTTCAATGCCTCCTGGCTCATGTGGCCACAGGTGAGCACCAGTGCCTGGATACCTTGGGTAATTTGGGCATTTCTGTGGCTCATAAACACCCCTAATGTTAGACGTATGGTGATTTTGACCGTTCTTGTGGCTTTTCTTATATTAGGCGGATTTCCTTATGTTGCTGCTGCTGGACTTTACCTAGCTGCCTTACTCACAATCTGGGTTCTTGTCAACAACGCAATCCAGCAAAAATCCGTGCTTAAAAGCCTCAAATTGTCCCTGTGGATCGCTGCTGGTGTGTTCCTGGCATTTCCCCTGGTTTCTTTGCAATTGATACCTTTCATAGAATACCTAGATGAAGTGGATATCTCATGGAGACATGCTGGATCAATTCCAATCAGCAAACTAATTCTGCTTTGGAACCCTTTTAAAGAAGGGATCCCCCATGTTGAGTTTGCCGGCTATGCTGGAAAGCTAGCAATCCTTTTAACTCCTCTTGCACTCTTGAGTGCGCTGAAATATAAAACTGACCAGAGCACATTCTCTCCTTTTTTTTGGTTTGGAACTCTCATCCTCACGCTTATGCTTATTTATGGCGAGCCCAAGGTAATTGTAACCTATTTGTACAAACTGCCGGTCTTTAATTTCAATAACAACGGGCGTATGCTCTCCCTGTTAGGACTGGAATTAGCTATTCTTGGAGCCATAGGATTTCAGCAAGTGCTAGCCTGGAGTTCGACATTATTGGCAATGATCAATTTCAGGAGTTCTCACTTGATCATGTGCAGCATGGGTCTAATCTTGCTGGCCATACAAATCCTAGATATTGCCAAGGTGGGTCGATCACAGAATGCAGTGGTTCCAGTGGAGACCTTCTACCCTATGACGCCAGCAATTCGATTCCTAAAAGAACGCATTCGACCAGGCCAAAGTGTAATCCATACCCGCAGCTCATTTATGATACCAGGTACTCTAACGAGTTATGGCATAGCTGATTGGTTTGCCCATGCCCATCGGAAGAAAAAAGAAAAGGCCCTTTTGGCAGATCTTGTTGTTCACCCATGGGTAACCCCTACCTCTGCTTTAGTTAACCTTGATCAAATCAAAATGAATTCTCCATATTTCGAGGGCTTGGCTGTAAGATTTCTCCTTTCAGAGCTTCCACTCCTAACAAGTCAGTCTGCGAACGATACCCCGGTAAGGCTTATGCCTGGAGAGTCTATAGCACAAAGGCTTTTCCTTGAAGAGCAAGGCATAGTCTGGGGCGTGCAACTGCTCACTGCAACCTACAGGCGGGTTCCAGCGGGTTGTGCTGCCCGCATATACTTGCTGGATAAGAGTGGAAATGAGATGGCTTCCAAACTTTTGGCCAAGAAATTCATTAGAGATAACCACTGGGCAACCTTCTTCTTCGACCACGAAATCCAATTGGAGCGAGGGACTTATGACCTCAAGATCGAGGCGATTGGCCCGCCGTCAGCGCGGCCCATTGCTATCTGGTCTTTGATGAAAAGAGATGGTTATCCGGAAGGGTATTTATTCAGGGAGGGAAAAGTACAGAAAGGGGATTTGTCCTTTCGGTTGTTGGGAACTAGTTTGAGTATACTAAAAAACTGGCAAGAAAACTGGAATTTATTCACACCAGGAGAGAAAATCATGGTCTTTGAAAAAAAGAGTGTTCCTCCTGGCGCTTATCTGTTAGAAGCAAGTGCCAGTCTTGAAAGATTTAGTAAGCAGTATATGTTTTGGGAAGGTCTTCAAACCCTGGAGTTTACAAACAATACTGTACGATATAAAGTTACAAGCGACAAACCTTGTTGGCTTGTCCGGACCGCGCGCCTTTGGCCTGGTTGGAAGGTGTTGGTTAACGGCCAAGAACGACCTATCAAGCCTTATCTTGACGTCCTACCCGCTGTTAAGCTGGATCCAGGTGAAGCAGTTGTTGAATGGCGATATGATCCTGAAAGCTGGAAGTGGGGCTGCATAATCTCCTCCGGCACTGCATTGTTTATGCTGATCCTGCTTTTTGTTCATCGCTTGGTTCACAAGAAAGAACGGAGAGGTTATGAAGGTTATCATCCAGATACCTTGCTATAATGAGGAACTATCCCTGCCCATAACTTTGTCGGCTCTCCCCCGGTCGCTGCCAGGAATTGAGAAGGTAGAATGGCTCGTCATTGACGATGGTAGCACGGACAGCACAATTGAGGTTGCCAGGGCCCACGGTGTCGACCATATCGTCTCGCATGCCAAGAACATGGGGCTGGCCAAGGCATTCATGACCGGGATAGATACCTGTATCGAGCAGAGAGCTGACATTATTGTCAATACAGATGCGGATAATCAGTATTGTGCCGATGACATTCCAAAGCTGATAGAACCGATCTTATCTGGCAAAGCTGAAATTGTTGTTGGGGCGAGGCCTATCCATCAGATCAGGCATTTTTCTGCCATTAAAAAACTTCTGCAACGACTAGGTAGCTGGACCGTAGGGCTGGCCAGCAGTACCGACATACCCGATGCGTCGAGCGGATTTAGAGCGATAAGTCGGGAAGCTGCTACGCAACTCAATGTTTTTAGCAAGTACACCTATACCCTCGAGACCATCATTCAGGCAGGGCAAAAGGGCATGGCCCTTACGTCAGTACCGGTGCGAGTAAATGAGGACTTGCGGCCATCCCGTTTGGTGAAAAGCATTCCCTCGTATCTAAAAAGGTCGATTGTCACTATTGTTCGCATTTTTGTAGTTTACAAGCCTTTCAGATTTTTTGCCTCAATAGGGGCAGTCCTCTTTATGCTGGGTGCGCTGGTTGGTGTAAGATTTCTCTATTTTTACTTTTCTGGGACTGGATCTGGCCATATCCAATCCCTCATCCTGGCCAGCATCCTCATAGGGATAGGATTCCAGACTATCATGGTTGGCTTTGTTGCTGATTTGCTCAGCGTCAACCGCAGATTGCTCGAAGAGTTGCAGCAAAAATCGAGAGAGCCCAAGGCGGACGATAACTAATACATCTTTTGTTATGAAAATCGGACTCATCGGCCCCACTTATCCTTTCCGAGGTGGAATTGCCCACTATACGACCCTTCTTTGCAAAACCCTCCGGCAGCAACGCCATGAGGTCAAATTCATTTCTTTTGTCCGCCAGTACCCCAAATTTCTTTTCCCCGGGAAAAGCGACAAAGATCCCAGTGAGTGCCCGGTCACAGTTGAGGATGTTGACTACATTATCGATTCCCTGAACCCGCTGACTTGGCTTGAGGCAGCCAAGGAGCTTATTTGCTTTAAGCCGCACATGGTCGTCATCCCTTGGTGGATTGCCTTTTGGACGCCCCAATTTTTAACAATAGCGAAGCTGATAAAAAGGTTAACTACGTCGGAGGTCGTCTTTCTATGCCACAATGTAGTAGAGCATGAATCAAATATACTGAAAAGGCTTGCCACCAAAATGGTTCTGTCCACGGGCGATAGATTCCTGACACACTCCGTAGATGAGTCACGCAAGCTTTACCGATTGCTCGGAGACAGGATCAGCGTGGTTACTGCCTTTCACCCTACCTATGCCGCACTTAGCGACACAGATCTGTCCAAGGATCAAGCCAGAAGGCGGTTAGGTCTTTGCGGGAAGGTCCTCCTCTTTTTCGGCTTTGTCCGACAATACAAGGGCCTGGATGTGCTCCTCGAGGCCATGCCGGACGTTCTTGCACGTGAAAAGGTGACTCTTTTGGTGGTGGGGGAGTTTTGGAAGGATAAGGAGTTTTACATGAGCTTGATTCGGGACCTTGGAATTTCACACGCGGTCGTAATTGTGGACGAATATATCCCTAATGAAGCGATGGGAGCGTATTTTGCAGCCGCTGATCTGGTAGTACAGCCATATCATTCAGCATCAGGAAGCGGGATATGCCAGATAGCCTATGGGCTGGGGCGTCCTGTGATTGCTACCAGCGTGGGCAGCCTCCCTGAGGTGGTAGAGGACCGGGTGAATGGTCGGCTAGTCTCTCCTGGTGATGCCAAGGCCCTGGCTGGGGCCATAGTAGAAAGTCTTCAGCCAGAGGTCCTCGAATTTCTTACCGAGAATTCGACTAAGACCAAGGAAAAGTTTTCCTGGGAAGTTTTTGCGAAAATAGTGGTAGATTTGGAGAAAGTGAAAAGTACTAGAACTGGGTAGGCTCCTTGATGGCTGTGTCATTTAGGATGATCGCAAAATCTAAGCGCCATGATATTTACCAGCATAGACAATATTTCAGAAGAAAGCGCAAGGCTTTCGGTGAAATGCTTGCTTAGAGTTGTGTCAACTTAGGAGTAAGGAAAACAAGCTTTTATGAATTAGGTGCATCAGCACGCAGACAGTAAAAAATATCAGTTTCTGATTTACTCCATTATTCTTAAATCTTGGGGTTATGAAGAAGTACTTGTGGAAGGATTTTCAAAAGTGTAATGCAAGGCGTTTGGAGCCGCTTGCGGAGTACAGGCCTTAGCACAAATACAGAGTAGAAGGAGTTTGGAAATGAAAGTTCTGGTTACTGGCGCCACTGGTTATCTCGGCAGGACGCTAATCCCTGTGCTACATGACGCCGGTTATACGATACGCGCTCTTGTGAGACAATCAGGCGATTTAAGTTTTCTCTCTGGTCTGAGGAATGTTGAAATCTTCTATGGTGACATTACTAAAGAAGAGACTTTGGAAGGAATAGAGAAGGATATCGAGTACGTCTACCACCTAGCCGGACATATAAGCCATTTGAAAGACGATCAGACCTGCTTTGATGTAAATCTCTTAGGAACTTTGAATCTGCTGAAACGATTCGTCGGAAGCGGTTTGAAAAAGTTTCTTTTTACCACATCATCAGCCGCCCTGGGCGTGATTCGCAAGAAAACGGTTACGGAAACCAATTTCGCCCCGCCGGTAACCGCATACGGAATGTCAAAGTACAATGCCGAACTTGCTATCAAGGAGTTCGCTGAGAAACACGCCATATCCTACGTTATAGTGCGATTTACCCATATCTATGGACCGGGAGAAGTACGGGATCTTTACAAGATTATCAAAATGATTAAAAAGGGTATTTTTCCCCAAGTAGGCTTATTCCCAAATCTTTTCCCCGCAGTTTATCTCGATGATGCCGTGCGTGGCCTAATGCTCGCCATGGGAAAGGGCCGCCCGGGAGAAACCTATATTCTCACGGACGAGACGTCCCAGGACACACGCACGATCCGTAGGCTGGTTAGAAAATATCTGGGGATCAGGGAAAAATGGTATCCCGTACTCCCGAAATATCCCACGCTGTTGATGTTTTCCGTTCTCGATTGGATCAGCCAAACAACCGGTGTTAAGTTTCCCGCCACGAAGAAGAATATTCAATTCATCACGGCCGGGAGAAATTTCAGCATTGACAAGGCGAGAAGGGAACTCGGGTATGAACCGCAAGTAAGCCTTGAAGAAGGCGTGAAGAAAACAATCGAATATTACCTACAAGAGGGGTTGATATGAGCGGACAGACGCAAATACAAAATATCGAAGTGGAAGGGTTCGGCGTTTCTTACGACCGGCATATGATGTACTATTACCAGCAAATTCTTACCCGGGAACTCGGACTGCACAAGGTGCTCGAAATGCCCTCCTATGGCGCAAAGGCAGCGTCCTCGCTTTATTCCCTTGGCTTCGCCAAGGCGGGTTGCCTTGTGACCATTACTGATTTCGATTCGGAAGCAGGAAGATACTGGAAGGAACTTCGGTTAACGAACAGATTGGTTATTAGGGAGGTTTCCGATTATGCGAAAACGGCTTTCGCTGACAGTGAGTTTGACCTTACCTGGAATTACATCACCTTTACGGACCTCCCGGACAAAGATTCCTATATACAAGAGATGATCAGGGTCAGCAGACGCTATGTCATGCTGCTTTGCGGCAATAATTTACAGCTGGGTTATCCTATGCACCGAGTCATTCACTATCTCTACAAATTTCCCTGGAATCACGGCGAAACATTTTATGATTATATTTGGAACGCAAAAAAGTTCATCCGAAAACACGGGTTAATGATCCGCGAATACGGCACTATCGATTCCCCTCCATGGCCAAGTCCCGTCGGATTCAGGGATGTGCGGCTTCATAAGAAAGGTTTTCGAAAAATTCCATATGATTGGGTAGTGCCTGTCGTCGACTACATCAAACACAACAAATTTCCCTTGTGGATGAATCTATTGCGCATATACGATCTTTCTTTACGCAAGGGATATTGGAAACTTCCTTTTTCTCACATGTTCTATGTGATCGGAGAGAAGCTTGAGTAAAAGATTCATCCGGTATATTCATTTTTTTGGACTGATCCTATTTGTTTACCTGCTTGTTAAAATCAAGCCTGCAAATATTCTTGGCACCATCAGGGAAGCAGACATACTTCTGTTCACCCTATCTTTCGTCCTGTTTATTCCCATCGGATTGTTGCAGACGTTGCGATGGAAATTGTTTCTGAAGCTATCAGGCATACACATTAAGTTCTTTAAAACATTTCAGTTATACCTGTACGGTCAGTTTTACGGTGTGATAACGCCTGGGAAGATCGGTTCTTTTACAAGGATCTTTCTGCTTAAGGACGTGACCGACTCGGCCCTGTTCAACCGGATCGTTTCGGTCGTTTTGGACCGCATCAGCGATATTGTTTCCATGCTTTTTTTGGTATGCGGGGGAGCGCTTTTTCTTTCGTCAAAAGATCCACGCTTTCTCTATCCGTCCGCAATTCTGATTTTCTTTGGCATCCTATTCCTGCTTGCTGCCCCTATCCTGCACAGAAATGAAAAGCCCCTACGATTTGTGTATAGGATTATCGTTCCTGCCTCCCTCTCTGAGCGGTTTACGGTAAACGACTTGGTCCACGCCTTTCGGAAAAGTCACAGGCTTCTTTTCCCGTTCTGCCTCGGCTTAGCAGGGTGGATGTTGATATTCTTTCAGGGATACGTCGTAGGTAGTTCCATCGGACTATCCATGGGTGTGATCGAATATGTCTTCGTGGCTCCAATAGCCAGCATTATCGGGCTTATCCCCATTACGGTGAGTGGCTTTGGCACGAGGGACGCTGTATTTATTTCGTTGATGAGCCTTTACGGCTTTCCGCCCGAGAGGGGACTCACGCTCTCGCTGCTGGCGTATTTTGTGAACGCAATATTTCCGAGCCTTCTGGGCATGTTTTTGATTTTTTTTAATCTAGTTCAGTCCATAGGATGGAAGCAGTTTCGAAAAAATCCGTTCCCAAGGCCTCAGTGATAGCTGTCGGGAAAAATTGACGGCATGTGGCGCATATTTTGCCGGGGGCGGGGCGACGAAATGGCCTAAGTGCTTTCGGGCCTGAATAATCAAGGAAAATGATTTGCAGTTGGTTCCCCGTCAATAAGGAAACTGCAAAATCGGCGATAAACGTAGATAGATGAACGCCAAAGACTTGATTACATATATTTATCCGAAAACGGTTCAATTCAAGCTAGCATATCGCGGCCTGGCAAAGTGTCCCGGCCCGATCACCCTGACCTTTTCCGTCACCAACAAGTGCCAGGGCCGTTGCAAGACGTGCAATATATGGCGCATTTACATGGAAAAGCATCAAAATCCGAAAAACGAGCTTTGCCTTGCTGAAATTCAAAAGATATTTAAGTCTATGGGGCGGATATATTTTTTCAATTTGAGTGGTGGTGAGCCATTCTTGCGCAACGATTTGCCGGAGATCGTTGAAGCCGCTGTGAACTATCTCAAACCGGCTATCATTCACTCGCCCACCAATGCCATCGCCACCGACCGGATCATCAGCCAGACCAGGAAAATCCTGGAAATGGTCAAGGTCAAGGGGTTGAATACGCCAGTAACCATCAAACCATCTCTTGATGGTGTCGGAAAGCTGCATGACGAAATCCGGGGCGTTGAAGGCAACTGGGAGAAACTTCTTGGAACAGTGGGGGGTCTGAAAAAGTTAGAAAAGGAATACTCTAACCTCCACGTCGAGATCGGCACTGTGGTTTCCAACTTCAATAAACAGCATCTCGATGAAATCGAGGATTTCGTTCACAAGATGGGTATCCAGAGCTATCGGAACGAAATCGCTGAGCAAAGGGAAGAGTTTTTCAATATCGGAGATCCGATTACCCCAACTGGCGAGGAATATGCCGAACTGATGAAAGGCTTTGCCCAAAAACTCAGGGGGAGTTTAAAAAAGAAGAGGCTGTTGGCAAGAGTCACCGAATCGTTGCGTTTGGTATATTACGAGCTGGCCGCCAGAATAGTTTCGGAACATCGCCAGGTCATCCCATGCTATGCTGGGATTTCAAACGTCCACCTTACTCCCCACGGCGACCTCTGGCCATGCTGTGTGCTTGGATATGCCAAGCCTTTGGGAAACGTCCGCGAGACAGGGTACGACTTCTGGAGGGTTTGGCATAGCGAACGGGCCGGAAGGGTCCGGCAATCGATTAAAAACAAGGAATGTGCTTGTCCACTGGCAAACCAGGCCTACTCGAATATTATCAGCCATGCGCCCAGCTTAGTAAAGTCGATTGTAAACATAGTCAAATATGGGATCTGAAACCAGATGTATTGAGTATACTTTATTTCACATGCTGCTCACCAATTCATCCACCCATTGCGACAGAGATATGAGTCAAGATTCTAGAAAGGACGGCGACACATTCATAAAAAAAGATCACTTTCACAGACGGAAATGACGTTTGTGTTTTTTCCTTAATTATTAACTTTAATTGACAATTTCAGGCAATTTTGAATTTTTCGATCCGAGCATTTTATGATTCTCCGGCGTCTTTTTTGAAATGTTTACAGGGTTTTTGGTTTAACAGGGAAATAGAGTTTTTTGCATCAGTTAAAGGCAAATTCGAATTTTAGACATGATTTCCATAATCATTGCAAACTGGAATGGAAAGAGGATCCTTTCAGAATGCTTGGATAGGCTGAGACAGCAAATTTATCAACCATTGTCTGTAATTGTTGTTGATAACGGTTCGAGTGATGGATCTGTTGATTTTGTTAATCGCAATTACCCTGAGGTAAAGACTATCGCCCTTCCCAAAAACGTTGGTTTTGCTACTGCTAACAATATTGCCCTTAAAAGAGTTCAAACCAAATATGTAGCTCTTCTTAACAATGACGCTGTACCACATCGGCTGTGGCTTGAAAAGCTGGTGGAGGCACTGGAGGCACATCCGGAAGCAGGATTTGCTGCCTCTAAAATGCTTTTCTATGATAATGCAAGAATAATTGACCGCGCTGGAGATGGTTATACCAGAGCAGGAACCGGCCTTCTTCGCGGGCGGGGCGTGCAGGCTGATAAGTACAACAATCTAGAGTGGATTTTCGGGGCTAGTGCCGGCGCTGCGCTTTATCGCATCCAGATGCTAAGAGACATAGGGCTCTTTGACGAGGATTTTTTTCTGCTTTATGAAGACGTAGATCTCAGCTTCAGGGCACAATTAAGGGGATACAGGTGTTTATATGTGCCTGATGCAGTTGTGTACCACAAGGCTAGCAGCAGTATTATTCATGACTCACCGACCTCAGTCTATTACAGCCACCGAAATCTAGAGTGGACCTACCTTAAGAATATGCCCTCTAGCTTAATATCTAAGACTATTTGGCTCCATATTATCTACGATGTGGCTGCTTTTTTCTTTTTTGCAGCCAACGGCCGAATCAGAGAGTTTATAAAAGCCAAGTGGGATGCGCTTAAGGGTATGAAGAGAATGTTGAAGAAGCGCATGCAGATTCAAAACAATAGGAGAGTGGATGACAATTACATTTGGGGTCTGTTGGAAAAAGAGTTATTTCTCCTTCGATTGACCATGCGGTTACGCAAGAATTGAGCGTGTGTAATCTGGGGAATGAAGAATATCAGGGAGAAAACCTTTAGGTAACATCAGGGACATAAACACAGCGGGGAAAGAATAGGGAGTGCGAACATTTTGAGTCAGATCGATATTATCATAGTCAATTATAATAGCACAGATTATCTTCTGCCATGCCTCGGATCGATCTATGATACACTCCATGACCTGCATGTAAAGGTCTTTGTACAGGATAATGCATCCAAAGATGACGTAGATCGTGTGAATGTGGAGTTTCCCCAAGTTATACTCTCAAAAAATAGCTACAATATGGGATTCGCTAGGGCAATCAATAATGCTCTGAAACAAAGCGATTCACCTTATATAGTGCTTCTGAACCCTGATGCCTATGTCATGGATGGTTTTTTTGAAGACATCTTACGCTTTATGGAAGAGAACCCTAACGTAGGGATCGTTGGACCTAAGATCCTCGATGATGATAGATCTGTGCAGGGATCGGCACGGACTTTCCCTACACCACTCACGGGTTTATTCGGCCGATCTTCACTGCTCACCAGATTTTTTCCCGGTAATCCATTGACTCGGGCAAACGTCTTAACAACTCGAAGTGATGGCAAAACCCCCATGGAAGTGGATTGGGTCTCCGGTGCCTGCCTGGTTGCAAGCAGAAGAGCCATAAAAGATGTAGGTCTTATGGATGAGCGGTTTTTTATATACTGGGAAGATGCCGACTGGTGCAAGCGCATGTGGGAAAAGGGATGGAAGGTGGTCTATTTTCCACAGGCTTCTATTGTTCATTACGTTGGGGCGAGCAGCAATCAAGCTCCTCTCAGGTCCATCTTCCAATTTCATACGAGCAGCTATCGACTTTTCGCCAAGTACGGCAGGCCTTCCCTTTGGTTTATGAAGCCTTTGTCAATCGCTGCCCTTTCCCTTCGGCTTTGTTTTGTCCTTGTCTCCAGAGCAATACCTCTGTGGTACAAGAGGCTGGGAGAGGAGAGTCGTGTCCTCGATAAAAAAAGGAAGATAAAGGTCTTGCGAATGATAGCACGTCTGAACATAGGCGGACCTGCCATTCATGTCCATTTATTGGCAAGAGGGTTGGATGCAAAAAGGTTTGAGTCAGTACTGGTCGCAGGCAAGATTTCTCCCAAGGAAGGGGACATGGGTTATCTTTTTGATTCTATGGATAGAAAGCCTATAATCATTCCAGAGTTGCAAAGAGAGATCAGTCTCAAGATGGATCTAAAGGCATTGAGCCGAATTTTCAACAGACTTCGCCAAGAAAGACCTGATATCGTGCATACTCATACGGCCAAGGCTGGCTCAAGCGCCAGGTTGGCCGTACTGATGTATAATCTTGTTTATGGGAAAAAAGTCCGGACTGTTCATACCTTTCATGGCCATGTGTTTGAGGGATATTTCAGTAAGGCAAGATCACTACTATTCGTGTGGATCGAGCGCTTTTTAGCAAGATTAACAGACGCGATTATTGCTATCAGCGAGACCCAGAAGAGAGATCTGTCGGAAAGGTTGCATATCGCCCCAGCCAAAAAGATAAATACTGTAGAGCTGGGTTTTGATCTAAAACCCTTCCTGGGAAGCCAGGTATTGAAAGGGCAATTTAGACAAAGCCTCGGAATAAACGAGGATACCCTCTTGATAGGGATCATAGGCCGGCTGGTTCCTATAAAGAACCATATAATGTTTTTCCAAGCAGCAAAGCTATTTCTTAAGCAGAATCCTGAGGTACAGGCGAAATTCATAGTGGTGGGAGACGGCGAGCTGAGAGATGAATTAGAGGCCTATTGTAAAGACTTGGGTCTGGGTATTCATGTGATTTTCTGCGGTTGGATACGAAACGTGCATTTAGTTTATGCGGATTTGGATATCCTCGCTCTGACCTCTACAAACGAGGGGACTCCTGTATCGATTATTGAAGCTATGGCGTCCTCGGTTCCGGTCATTGCTACGGATGCGGGTGGAGTGCTGGACCTGCTGGGGCCACCGTATGGTGCGCCTTCCTCAGATGGTTATGCCATGTGCGAGCGGGGGATCCTCTGCCGAAAAAATGATCCTTCAGGATTTGCAAGGGGATTGAAATATATTATTAAGGGGGATTTTCGGGAAAGGCACAAACGCCTCTTGCGGGCACGATCTTTTGTAAGAAAGCGATTTTCGGAGGAGCGACTCTTGCATGACATAGAGTCTTTGTATCTTGATTTGATGGAAGACAGGAATAGGGCATACTAAACCCTCTTAAACAAGTTGCATTTCTCGTCTACCAATTCTCACTAATTACCATTTTTTTAAGAAGTTCTTTCTGCACACAGTTTCTCATCCTCGGTTATCTAAGTCATCCAGTATATAGATAGAAAAGGGCCAGTAAGCTGCCCAAGGCTTTAGTTTCTCTTGCCTTGGCCGCAAGAGGAGTTTGTTTTTGAACAAAGTTGATATTGTCCTTGATCGTTGGTGGAAGTTGATTTATCGCTTTGTTCGTAGAAAGATCTTCGGGGCGGCAACAGTAGTTGCCGCCCTCACATTAGTAACCCAACTTGGCTCCATCACCAGAGAACTCACAGTTGCCGCCTGGTTTGGAACTGCGGATTGTTTAGATGTCTTTTTGATTGCATTCCTACTCCTCATATTTGTGATCAATGTGGTTGCTGGTTCTTTTAATGCTGCCTTTATTCCCACCTTTATTCATGTGAGAATGTTTAAGCCTATTCTGGCCCAAAAGAAGATCATGGACTTAGAGTCTATTCTTTTGTTTAAATTGTAAGCATTACCATGGATAAGTTAACCAGCGGAAGCTTGTTAGCCCGCAATACTGCGTGGAATCTGAGTGGCCAGATTGCGCCATTGGTGGTGGCGATTTTTGCGATTCCGCTGCTTATTAAAGGACTTGGCACGGATCGTTTTGGAGTACTGACACTGGCGTGGGTAGTTATAGGTTATTTTAGCCTGTTTGACCTTGGGCTTGGTCGTGCGCTGACACAATTGGTTGCAAAAAAATTAGGTGCTCAGCAAGAGGCAGAAATCCCTGCATTAGTTTGGATCAGCCTAATTCTTATGCTAATAATGGGCCTGGTGGGGACATTAGTTGTAGTTCTACTCTCTCCATGGCTGGTGCAAGATGCACTTAAAATCCCTAAAGCGTTGCAGCCTGAAGTACTGAATGCCTTTTATCTTCTCGCACTCTCTGTCCCTGTTGTGATCAGCACCGCTGGTCTACGTGGCTTATTAGAGGCGTACCAGCGTTTTGGACTCACAAATATCGTCCGTATTCCTATGGGGATGTTTACCTTTTTAGGTCCTCTTCTGGTCTTTCCTTTTTCGCATAGCCTCTTACCAGTAGTGGCCATTTTGGTGATAGGACGGCTGATAGCTTGGATAATCCATTTGCTTCTTTGCTTTTACGTATTGCCTACGTTGGTTCGTAGCGTTGACTTGCATCTAACGATGGTGAGGCCATTAATTCGTGTAGGAAGCTGGATGACAGTGACTAATATCGTCGGACCGCTTATGGTGTATCTGGACCGCTTTTTGATCGGTGGATTATTGTCCATGGCTGCTGTGGCCTATTACGCTACACCTTATGAGGTGGTGACTAAATTATTGATCATACCGGGAGCACTGGTTGGCGTTTTGTTTCCTGCCTTCTCTACTAGTTTTGCCAAGGATCGAAGCCGTACGGCCTTACTCTTTGGCCGGGGAGTTAAATATATCTTTCTAAGCCTTTTTCCTATTAGCCTTCTTATTATAACCTTGGCATCTGAGGGACTTGATCTATGGCTTGGTGCAGAGTTCGCAAAAAACAGCGCCCGCGTGTTGCAATGGCTGACTTTAGGTGTTTTCATCAACAGCTTAGCCCAGGTTTCTTTTGCGCTGGTCCAGGGTGCTGGGCGGCCTGACCTCACCGCAAAGTTACATCTTATAGAATTGCCATTTTATTTACTAGCAGCCTGGTGGCTGATTGATAGTTATGGTATTGAAGGGGCAGCTATAGCCTGGGTAGCCCGTATAGGAGTAGATACAATATTTCTGCTTGGAATGGCACAGCGCTTTTTGCCGATTAAGGCCGCGATTATTCGGCAGAAAATGTTAGCTATAGTGGCAGCTATACTTATCCTGACACTTGCAAGCCTGCAGGCAAGTCTTGTTATAAAAGGAGTTTTCCTTTTATTAACACTAGCTGTCTTTATTTTGGCCGCATGGTTCCTGATTTTGGCCCCGGATGAACGAGTGATGATAGGGAATAGATTCAAAACAACTCAACTGCCCAATGGCATAGAAAAATGACAAAGTGATTAAAGAACAAAGATTTGATGAGATCCACTCTAAACCTTGCCCAAACTGCTATATGTGCGGAAAACAAGGCGTAATCCTTTATCAGGGCGTAAAGGATCGCCTATTTGGCGTACCGGGGGAGTGGAATCTAAGAAAGTGCTCCAACCCTGAATGTGGGTTGATGTGGATCGACCCCATGCCAACGAAGGAAGATATATGCAAGGTGTATCAAACTTATTATACCCACCAAGACAGGGAATATAGCTCCAATAGGTGGCTCCTGCGTTTATACTCTTGGGTTAAAGAAGGCTATTTAGGGCAAAAGTATGGTTACCATCGCGAGTCACTTGCAATCTGGAAGAAGTTTCTGGGTATGTTGATTTATCTTCATCCTGGCAGGCGGGCCGATTTTGATTTTGGAGTAATGTATCTGCCGGCCAAACTTGTTGGGCGTCTGCTGGAAGTGGGTTGTGGTGGCGGCTGTATGCTTAAATTCATGCAGGATATGGGCTGGTATGTGGAGGGAGTGGATTTTGACCCTGCTGCGGTTGAAAATGCCAGGCGAAAGGGATTGCAGGTTCGATTGGGCACCTTAGAGATCCAAGGATACCCTGACGATTATTTCGACGTCGTCATCATGCGCCACCTTATTGAACACGTGCATGATCCCTTGCAGGTCTTGCGAGAGAGTCACCGTATTCTCAAGCCCGGAGGTCGCTTGGCATTGGTGACACCCAATATTGTTTCCTTGGGACATCGCCTCTTTAAGGCATCCTGGCTCCATTTGGATCCGCCGAGGCATTTGCACATTTTTGCCCTTCAGTCGCTGCGACCTCTCGCACAAAGAGCAGGCTTCCAAAAACTCAGGGTTTTTACCACTATGCGGGATGCAGGGGCGTTCATGGGAAGTTGGTCTATTCAGCGGACAGGCAAGTGTAAAATTCTCGGTCTGCGACCGCCATATGCGGTCCGCCTTTGGGCAAGGTGTATGCAACTGGCTGAATGGGCCATTTTGAAGGTAATTCCCCACTCTGGCGAGGAAATTGTCATGATGGCGGAGAAATAACATAAAGTCTCGGCGCCTATATGAAAGGCTGTTATGACGGCTTCTTTGGATATCATCATCGTTAACTGGAATGCTGGGGTACAGCTTTGCGATTGCCTTGAATCCATCAATACTGTTAATCGGGATGGCTTTGAACTAAGTCGGGTAGTGGTAGTGGATAACGCATCGAGAGACTGGTCGGCTAACGGGCTGGAATACCGGAGATTGCCACTGAGCATTATCCGGAATAAGGAAAACCGGGGCTTCGCGCCAGCCTGTAATCAGGGGGCAAAGGGGAGCATGGCAGACTACTTGTTGTTCCTCAACCCAGATACACGCCTTTTTGCTGATTCATTATGCAAACCAATCAATTTTATGGAAAAGCCTGCCAATGAATACATTGGAATATGTGGTGTTAGGATGCAAGAAGAATCTGGGAAGATGATGACATCTTGTGCTCATTTTCCGAACCTAAGATTAATGTTTAGTGAAATGACGGGCTTGTATCGGCTTTCCCCAAAGCTCTTTAAGCGCCATTTCTTGGCTGAGAGTGAATGCACTCAAAGCATGGAAATAGATCAGGTAATAGGCTCCTTTTTTTTAGTTCGAAAATCTATTTTTGTTGCTCTTCATGGGTTTGATGAACGCTTTTTTGTTTACTATGAAGAGGTAGATTTTTCCCTTCGGGCAAAACAAAAGGGATTCACATCTTATTTTCTTTCTGAGGTGTCTATATTTCACCGAGGAGGTGGAATTACCGAACAGGTGAAGTCTATTCGACTTTTTTATTCCTTAAGAAGTAAGATTATATATGGATTTAAGAATTTTCCATATCTCCATGCAATCGCTTTGGCCCTGTTGACTTTTTCTATTGAATTGATGGCAAGGGTTGTTCGATCTGCAATAAACCTTTCATTTTCACAATTTCTGGAGACCATTGGTGCGTATAAGAGGCTTGTCATCTATTTTATTGGTAGAGGATTTAGATGGAAATAGTAGATAAAAAAAATATCTTAAAAAGGATGGAACTGATTGGAGAGCTAAAGCTTGAGCTTGGTTGTGGAAGCTGCAAGAGGAATAAAGATGCAATAGGGATTGATGTGAGTGATTATGAATGCGTTGACATTGTTGGTGATGTTTATGATGTGCTAAGGAAGATACCAAGCAATTCAGTTTCAGCAGTGTATTCCTATCATTTTTTTGAACATGTTGAAGATCTAAGAGCACTTATGAAGGAGTTAGCAAGAATTATAAAGGAAGATGGACTTCTTGTGATAGTAACACCACATTTCTCCAATCCTTATTATTATTCCGATTACACGCACAAAAACCAATTTGGGCTATATAGCTTTTCATATTTGTCAAGTGATTCTATTTTTTTCAGAAAGGTTCCTGACTATAATAAGTTACTCGAATTTGAGTTGAATAAGGTAAGATTGATTTTTAAATCTCCGCGACCTTTCTATTTTCGTTGGGGACTGAAAAGACTTTTTCAAGCTATATTTAATCTGAATCGTTATATGATGGAATTCTATGAAGAAAATCTTTGTTATATTTTTCCGTGTTATGAAATTAGATACGAGATGATTAAAAAAGGGCACAAAACATCATCCCCACAGAATTGACGATGAAGATTCTCCTCCTCAGTCGTTACAGCCATCTCGGCGCGAGCAGTCGGGTTCGTTTTTACCAGTACGTCCGATACTTAGCGTCACAGGGAATTCATGTTACTGTGGCAAATCTATTGGGGAGCAACTATCTTGAGGATCTTTATGGGAGCAGACGGAGGCGTTTTGGTGACATCATTGGTGCCTATATTCGACGACTTGGATATCTACTCAAAAGCAACCGCTTTGACTTGTTGTGGGTAGAGTATGAAATCTTGCCATGGTTGCCCGCCTGGGGAGAGACAATACTCTACCATTTGAATATTCCCTATGTGGTTGATTATGATGATGCGGTCTTCCATCGCTATAACATGCATCCAAGGGCTATGGTGCGTGCGCTGTTGGGTGGTAAGATCGATGCGGTTATGCGCCATGCTGCCTTAGTAACGGTCGGAAATGAGTACCTGGGTGATTATGCCCGCAAGGCAGGCGCTCAGCGAGTTGAATGTCTCCCTTCAGTAATTGATCTGGATCGATATAATTTAATACTCCAACCTGAGAATCCTGTTTTTACCATTGGTTGGATAGGTTCTCCTGCCACAGCGAAATACCTTGACCTTGTACACCCAGCCCTTGCAGAGGTATGTAAGAATGGCAGTGCACGCTTAGTTCTTGTGGGTTCTGGTCAATTTAAACTAGATGGTGTACCCACAGAGATCCATCCATGGTCTGAGGGAACGGAAGTAGCTGAGATTCAGAGTTTTGATGTAGGGATAATGCCTATGCCTGATGACGCTTGGGCACGAGGCAAATGTGGCTACAAGTTGATTCAATACATGGCCTGCGCTCGACCAGTGATTGCTTCTCCAGTGGGAGTTGCTCGACAGATAATTGAGGAGAGTAGAAATGGCTTTCTTGCCACCACGACAAAGGATTGGGTAGAAGCCTTCCATGTCTTACGCGACAATCACAGATTGAGAGAGAAGATGGGTAGAGTCGGTCGAATTAAAGTCGAAAGGCAATATAGCATACAAGTCACGGCTCCTCTATTGGTATCGCTGCTAAGGTCTATAGGTCGAGAGAATTGCCTCAGAAAATCTAAATGACAGGCCGCAAACCTGAGAACTATCCCTGAGGCCGCCTGATAAAACCATACCTCGAATGCCAAGCTTTTGATGGTCAGAGAGATGCTCTGAATGAACGATAAGAAATCCAATTATTATAAGATGCTCTATGTGTGGTATAGTCGGTTTTAGATCTAGGAAGGATTTTAATATGTTACGTGAATCTCTTCCCCAAGCAGTATCAACCCTTGCCTATCGGGGCCCGGATGATTCGGGCCTTTTTTTTGATCCAAAGGCCGGTGTGGGGCTGGGGCACAGGCGGTTGTCGGTAATCGATCTGTCCCCAGCAGGGCGTCAGCCCATGTCCAGTGACGATGGAATGGTCCAGATTGCCCATAATGGTGAAGTCTATAACTTTAAGGAGATCCGCAATATCTTAGAGAAATGTGGTCATAATTTCCACAGTACTACAGATACGGAGGTGATTCTTAAGGCCTATCTCCAGTGGGGAATTGATTGTGTGAAGCGTTTTGTGGGCATGTTTGCGCTGGCCCTGTGGGATGGCCGCAAAAGATGCGTTTTCTTGATCAGGGATCGGCTAGGAATCAAACCCCTTTATTATCATTTCAGCCGAGGAAACCTCTTTTTTGCCTCCGAGCTCAAGGCCCTTATGGCATTCAAGTCTTTTGAGAGAGATATTGATCCTGAAGCGATCCCTCTCTTTCTTCATTATCAGTATATTCCTGCTCCGCGGACGATTTTCAGGGACACCTATAAATTACTTCCGGGTCATTACATGGTCTTTGATGGCATGAAGCTGACCTCGCACTCTTACTGGCGCCTTCCAGATCCACCAAAAGATATCAGACCTTCACGTGCGACCGAAGAAGAGAGTTTACGGACGTTGGATAGTCTCCTTTCGCAGGCTGTATCCGATCACCTGGTCAGTGATGTGCCATTAGGGGCGTTACTGAGCGGCGGGATCGATTCCTCCATGGTTGTGGCTTTGATGCAGAAGGTCAATTCCTCCCCCGTGCGGACATTCAGTGTCGGTTTCAGAGAACCGGGCTATAATGAGGCACCGTGGGCCTCTAAGGTGGCAAAGTATCTGGGAACGGATCACACCGAATTTTATGTTACCCCCAGGGAGGCCTTAGAAGTTATTCCTCGTTTGCCTGAGATCTACGATGAGCCTTTTGCTGATTCTTCTGCCATTCCAACATATCTAATCTGTCGTCTTGCCCGTTCCAAGGTGACGGTAGCCCTGTCGGGAGATGGTGGAGATGAACAATTTGCCGGATACGTCCGCTACTGGAGCACTCGGGCCATGGCCACAGGATTTCAATGTATTCCCGGATCCATCAAGAAAGCCCTGGCGGTGCTTTTGAGGGGTATGCCGGCGCAATGGGTTAAACAATGCTACCTTCCCTTGCGTGAATTTCTTCCTCAACGATTTCGGGTAGCGAATTTCCCTGATAAGTGGCAAAAACTGATTAGTCTGATGGGCAACACCGAGATGCAGGAGCTTTACAGGATGACCATCTGTCTCTGGTCTGAGGAAGAAGTGGTGAGGCTGACCGGGCAGACATTATCTAAAGGGATTTATGAAGAAATCTTTAGGGAGACGGAAGGTTGGCCTGTTCTTTCTCGGCTGATGAGGGTCGATCAAAGGACTTATCTCCCTGATGCTATGCTAACAAAGGCTGATAGGGCGAGTATGGCAGTTAGCCTCGAGCTGCGGGTGCCGCTGCTGGATCAAAGGATCTTGGAATATAGTTCAGCTTTGCCAGAGAACCTGAAATATAGAAATGGCATCGGAAAATACCTCTTAAAAAAACTTCTTGCACACTATTTACCCAGTGAGTTATTCGAGAGGCCTAAGATGGGGTTTGGGGTTCCTATTGATAGGTGGTTTCGCACCGATATGAAACCGCTCCTCTTGGATTATCTCTCCCCTGAGAGGTTAAAAGAGGAGGGCATGTTTGATCAATCCTTTGTAGAGAATAAAGTTAAAGAACACCTCTCCGGCAAGGCGAATCATCAATATCGCCTCTGGGCCATTCTAATGTGGGAGATGTGGCGAGAGAGGTGGTTAGCTTGAAACGAAGAAGGCTTGACTTTTGTGTCTTTTCATAGGAGGTTTACCCTGTCAGAAACAAAGGCTCGTTTAAAGCTTGTAACAGGGTTTCTGCGAGGATTTTTAGAGAATTGACTAGGGCAGGGGAGAGTATGAAGATCTTGATCACAGGAGGTGTAGGGTTCATAGGTTCACACCTGGCAGATAGGCTTCTGGAGATGGGGGAAGAGGTCTTTGTGGTAGATGATGTGTCCACCGGGAGTCTTAAGAATGTCGAGCAACACCAGGACCAGGAAAGATTTCATCTGGTAGTGGATACGATCCTTAACGAGGCCGTTATGAATGAGCTGGTGTTCAAGTGCGATCAGATCTATCATATGGCTGCAGCCGTGGGCGTAAAGCTGATCATGAATCGACCAGTTGAGACCCTTGAGACGAATGTGAAGGGCACCGAGATGGTTCTTATGCAAGCTAACCGGTATAAAAAGAAGCTGCTTATTGCCTCAAGCAGCGAGGTCTATGGTAAGGTCATGGATGGAGAAAATACTCGCCTGCTTATGGAGAATACGGATTTTCTTATGGGCTCTACAACGAAGCGACGCTGGGCATATGCCTGCTCTAAGGCCCTGGATGAATTCCTGGCCCTGGCATATTATGAGGAAAAAAAGCTCCCGGTTGTTATCGCCAGGCTGTTTAATACGGTTGGACCAAGGCAGACCGGGCAATATGGAATGGTCATCCCCAGCTTTGTCCAGGAGGCCCTTATTGGCAAGCCCATTACAGTATATGGTGATGGCTCCCAGTCCAGGAGTTTTACCTATGTTGCAGACGTCATTGATGCACTGATAAAGCTTATGGCCGAACCTGAGGCCGTGGGGCAAATCTTTAATGTGGGGAATCCAGAGGAGGTGACCATTAAGGAACTTGCCCTCATGATCAAGGAGATGACAGGAAGCTCATCAGAGATAGAATACATCCCCTATGAGAAGGCCTACGGACCTGGATACGAGGACATGCAGAGGCGTTGCCCAGATATCACCAAAATAAAGAATCTTATTCATTTTGAGTCTAAGACACATCTTAAGGGTATCATTCAGAGTGTGATTGATTACTATAAGAAATGAGTCCACTCTTCCTGTATACCATTGCCTTCTTATCTTCTCTTATCCTTTCACTACTCCTAACCCCCCTGGTAAGATACCTGGCTATCAAGGGGAATTTTGTGGCCAGGCCCAGGGACGACAGGTGGCACAAAAAACCGACCGGTCTTTTAGGAGGGGTGAGCATCTTTTTCACCCTGATGGTGGTCTGGCAACTGATCTCCTCTCTGTCTGGTTATTACACCTTACTAAAGCCCCTTTTGCCCCTTGCCCTGGGTGGCATGGCTATCTTTCTTCTCGGCCTCGTTGATGACCTTTATGAGATCAATCCCCAGCACAAACTGGTGGGTCAGATCATTATTGCCTCTGTATTGGTCATTTTTGGCTTTCAGGTAAACTGGTTCGAGTCCATGACAGCTAATCTGGTGATAAGCATCTTCTGGATCGTGGGCATCACGAACGCCTTTAATCTTTTAGATAATATGGATGGATTATCTGCAGGTATTGCGCTCATTGCGGGTTTTTTTCTATTCTTATCTCAGGTTTCCTTTGGGCTTGAGGGTATTGTTCCGGCACTCCTTTTCCTATCAGTATACCTCGGTTCTCTACTGGGATTTTTGATTTATAACTTTCATCCCGCCTCCATCTTCATGGGCGACTCTGGCAGCCTTTTTATTGGATTTCTTTTGGCCGGACTGACTACCGAGGCCTCGGGATTGATGGTCGGCGCCCGATCAGGCCACCTGGTCTCCGTACTGGCCATTCCTATCCTGATCCTGTTCATACCTATCCTGGACACTACCTTTGTCAGTGTGATGAGGAAGCTTTCTGGTCGCCCCATTTCAATGGGAGGGCGGGATCATTCCTCTCACCGGATGGTGGCTATCGGATTTTCCGAGAGGACCGCTGTATTGATACTTTATGGTTTTGCTGTTGTGTCTGGTCTTCTGGCCATGATCGCTACCCGTCTGTCTTTAGGAGTCAGTCTGGTTCTTGTCACAATCTATCTCCTCTTTGTCACCTTCTTCTGGATAAGCCTGGCCAGAGTAAAGGTACATCCAGGAGAATCTATCCTTTCTGAGGCCAAAAGAGGGAAGCTCACCCCCCTTTTGATAGAGATAACCTATAAAAGGCGGCTGTTCGAGGTCCTGCTGGATCTCATTCTCATTCCACTGGCCTATTGGATCTCCTACCTGCTGAGGTTTGAGGGCTCTGCCTATGGTGCAAATTTTCCCATCTTTCTCAAATCGTTGCCTATTGTTGTGGCATGCCAGCTCTCCGCCTTTTTTCTATTAGGTGTCTATCGAGGTATATGGCAATATGTGGGGATGAGAGACGTGATCACCTACGGTAAGGCTGTTACTGCCGGTACTGTCTTATCCGCCCTGGTTAACCTGGGTCTCTATCGTTTTATGGGATTTTCACGTTCCTTGTTTGTGATCTATTGGATTATTTTACTTGCACTGGTGACAGCTTCCCGTTTTTCGTACCGTCTGATCGGAGAGGCCACTCCCAAGAATGCCATGAAGGGAGGAAAAAGGGTGCTTATCTATGGCGCTGGGGCGGCTGGCCAACTCGTTATGCAGGAGATTGAGGGGAACAGAGACCTGGGGCTGGCACTGGTGGGATTTATCGATGACGATATCGGAAAGCAGAACAGGAGATTTATGGGGTATCCGGTGTTCGGAGGAAAGGATTGTCTGAAAGAGGTGGTGGATAGGCATGGAATTTCCGAGGTGGTTATTTCATTCCGAAATATGGATAAGGATGCCCTGAATTCCCTGAAAAAGGAATGCAGCACACTGGATGTTAATCTAAGCCACCTTAGGGTATTAATTGAGTGATTCAGGGCCGAGGAGTCTGTCACCCCATATTCCTTCGATATTATGTTATAGAGCTTGAAACAGTATATGCTTTGTATTTGACGTAAATAAATAGCTTCAATTAACACTGTTTTAGTTCAAATTTTGTCCAGATTTCGCTGAAACACTATATAATGGATGATCTTTTCCAGGGAGCATTAGCTTTAAGATATTTTCAGTGGTGTGATATTTTGCTGAATGGGTTAGACGGGGTTTTGGGATTGACCATTTTCTGGGGATTAACCAGGAAGTAAGAGATAGGACTGCGATTCTCATAATTGGGCTGGGTTTTGTAATCCGATTGTTTTGCTTTCAACACACCTATATCGTTAATCCCGATGGGGTATTGTATATTCATCAGGCAAGGGCCATTTATTATGGCCTAACGGATTCTGTTCTCACCTGTAGCATGGGGTATTTATCAAATTACCCGATACTTATTGTCGTTGCATATAAAATCTTTGGCGATTGGGTAGTTGCTGCAAAATCAGTCTCGCTTTTCTTTGGGGCCATTACATTGGTTCCGGTCTACCTACTTTTGAAAAGGTTTTTTAGAAGAGAAATAACGCTATTAGCTACACTAATATTTTCACTTATACCTGTTTTTATTGACAAGAGCGTTGATGTAGTAAGAGACCCTGTATACTGGTTTTTCTCTCTCCTTGGTCTATCCTTTTTGTAAGCCAGATTGAAGAGAGAAACCATCTTCATCTGATCTTAAGCAGTCTTTCTTTCCTTATGGCGGCCTGGGCCAGGATTGAGGCAATTCTATTTATACTTGTATCTTTTATCTATCTCATATTTGTAACGCAAGATAGAAAGCTACAAAGAACTTCTGTTTTTGCAATGCCGCTTGTTCTTGTGCTGCTGTTTGGTATCTTTGGGCTGATGATCTTTAATATGCCTATAAACGATCTTCATCGAGGATATGAAGCACAACTAAATTCACAGCTCCTATGACTGAATATAGAAATCTCAGGGAAAGTTTGACGGAATTAATGAACCAGCCTTTGGAGGGGAGTCTACCAGCTTTCTTACACAAGGCAAGGCACCTTGTTTGGTTAATTGGCCTTGGAACCCTTGTTACATATGGGGTGAGGGCCTATTTTTATCCCTTTTTTTTCATATTTATAATCGGGCTGGGAGGTATATGGGAAAGACTGAAAAAGGGTGCTCGTGTATTATATCTTGCTTTCCTTGCTGTTTCGGCACTGATCTTGTTGTATGTGCACCTGTTGCAGACATGGACGATGTTTAGCCGATTTTTTGCGATTTTTATTGTTCCTTTTTTTATATTTCTAGGATTTGGATTGGAGAAAATAATCGATTTCTTTAGATCAAAATTTCATCTTAAAGAATCTGTCGCTCTTATCATACTATGCCTTCTGATATTGGCATGCGCTCTTCCTAAGAACATAAAGCCGAGGGAGGCTGATAAGCTGATTTTTAAAGAAATAGGGCACCTTATTGCTGACAGAGAAGGCAGCGATAAAGAGATACAAGTGGCGACCTCCTTACATTTAATCAGATGGATTTCATTTTATGGAAATTTGAACTATAGAGGTGCTCCATGCCCAGAGAAAAATTATGATATCGAGAATATAATCGGTAAGAGCTATGAGGAATTTGTCCAAAATCTAAGAAAGAGAGGGATAAGATATTTTCTTTGGGATGAGAAACATTGGCCCAAAGGAAGTTTTCATCTTATAAACAGGGAGGATCCAAAAGACTTTATCAAACTGGGGAACTGGAGCCATCCTGACACTGGAAGGTTGATCCTTTTCAGGGTGATATAATGAGGTAATTATAGTTGGTCATTAAGGCCAGAGCTTGAAATATTAAATTTTGTTGACAAGGTGGAACAGAGTCTTTAGCATGCCATAATAGGCTAAATAAAGAAAGGAGGCAAAGATGAAAAAGCGATTTCTGAAGATAGCTACATGTGTTGTGGCGATCAGTATCTTGATGGTGCCTGTTTATCTGGTAGCTCAGGAAAAGATTAACTTGAATACCGCAACCTTAGACGAATTAACCCAGCTGAAAAGGGTAGGTCCAACCTACGCACAGAGAATTATCGACTACAGAGAGCAGTATGGCCCATTTGAGAAGATCGAGGATCTGATGAAGGTGAAAGGGATCGGACCGAAGACCTTCAATGCAAATAAAGATATCATAACGGTAGACTAATCTGGTCTTTGAGCTTAGCCCCTTTCGTGTAAGGGATTGTTTCGAGGATACCTTCTCAAAATTTTGATCTGCTCTGGAAGGTATATTTCCAAGACTTGAAGAGCTGCAAGGTGGGCTATTTTACCCTGAGATGGTTGGCGGTTTACGGATATCTCCTGACTGTCCTGATCGCAACACCATGTCTCCCGCTATTGATTGAGTGGGCTTCTTCGAGGTGGGCGGCACCATTGATCGCCGGGTTTCTATTAGGTGTCGAGATTTCTATAGGGGTGCTTCTGATAATTTCAGCAGGTTTTATTTTTTTTTTAAATATACGGAAATTCCCTTCCTTTGTCCTCATAGTAGGCGGATTCATATCGTTTGCAAGTCTGTTCTATCTCATTATTCCAAATCCTTATGAGTTAACCCACCTGCCCGAGTATGCAATCTTGGGCATACTGACACGATATGCCATTAAAGGAGGAGATCGGGCAAAAAGGGAAAAAGCGAGTGAAACCTATTTTTACCTTCGATCTGCTCTGATTACTGGCGCGATTGGTACGATAGATGAGCTTTATCAGGGGATCTTGCCTTTACGGTATTTTGCCTGGTACGATATTTTTCTGAATTGGTTAGGTGGCCTTTTGGGATTGACTCTTCTCTGGGGAATCAGTAAGGAGTGAAAGAATTTGCCACTGGGGGACCCGAGCGATTCTGCCCTTGGGTTGATCCTTTTCATGGTGCATTGAGAGGTAATAACAGGTGGTTATTATACCGGCAGTAGATATCAAGGGAGGTAAGTGTGTAAGGTTAGAGCAAGGTTCTATGAATAGGGAGACCATATTCTCTGATTTTCCAGAAGAGATGGCCTTACGATGGGAAAAAAAGGGGGCAAGGAGATTGCATCTTGTTGATCTGGATGGGGCTGTCCATGGAAAGCCTTTTAATCAGAAAGTTATAAAAAAAGTGGTAGATACGGTTTCTATTCCGGTGCAATTAGGTGGTGGTATTCGAGAATTAGATACCATTGAGGAGTATATTAATATGGGTATCGATCAGATTATTGTTGGTACAGCTGCTTATAAAAATCCAGACTTAATAGAGGTGGCCTGCTGGAGGTATCCGGGTAGGATTCTGGTAGCAATTGATTCAAGGAACAATTATGTGTCTGTTGAAGGTTGGACAGAGCCTACTAGTATTCTTACTATTGATCTGGCGAGGAGGTTTGAGGATATCGGGATCAGTTCTATTATTTATACGGATATCAAAAGGGACGGAATGCAAACAGGCCCGGATGTAGATGCTATTAGAAACTTCGCAAAGGCCATAAATGTGCCAGTTATAACAGCAGGAGGAATATCATCACTAAAAGATATAGGGGACCTGCTGCCACTGGAAGCAGATGGAGTAAGCGGAATAATAATAGGAAGGGCTCTTTATGATGGGTCGGTTAAGTTAGAGGAGATTTATGATATGATAGATAAAAGAAGTAGTTAGGAAAATTTCAAATTAAGGGTATTGCTTTTTCAAAAAAAAAGCTTATTCTAAAAGGTTAAAGTTCATGAGAGAGCTGTTATGGGGCTGGTTGATCATATCGTTCTTGACTTAAAAAAGTCACTAAAAGATCAGGATAAGCTGAGGCTTTCCGTATTAAGAGGACTGAAGTCTGCAATCAAAAACAAGCAGGTTGAGTTACGTGAGGAACTTACCGATGATCAGATTAGAGGCATAATATCATCAGAGATAAAAAAAAGCAAGGAGGCAATAGAGAAATTCGGTCAGGGTTTACGTCAAGATCTTGTTGAAAAAGAACAAAATGAGTTAAGAATATTATCCAGCTATTTACCCCCTCAGTTATCAACCGAAGAGATCAAGGGAATCCTGACTCAGGCAATTGAGGAAATCTCGGCCAGTAGCCCAAAAGACTTAGGTAAGGTTATGAAATCCGTGATGCCTAAGTTGGCAGGGAGGGCTGATGGCCGCGAAGTTAACAGGATAGCTCGAGAATTATTGAGTTAGGGAGATAGGGTCTAATCCTTCAAATCCCACATGCTAGAATACTCACTTAGGGTACTTGAGTACTACCGGCTGCTCAATATCTTATCCAATTATGCTGCTTCTCCCTTAGGTCGTTCAGACTGTCTGTCACTTAAGCCGCTAAAAGAACTGGAATCAATTAAGGCTGAGCAGGGGTTCGTTTCAGAGATGAAGGAGCTCCTGCTTGTTAAAGGCTTTATCTCTTTATCGAGCCTGGTTGATCTGAGGCCAGTTTTGATGAAAGCTGGCAAGAAGGGGGCTTACCTTGAGCCCAAAGAACTCTTATCAATTCAGAATTTGATAAGGGTATCTAATCAGGTAAAGAACTGGGTCTATGAGGCAAGAGACCTATGCCCTTCCTTGTCAGGAATACTTGATAATATTCCAGCATGTCATGATCTCGCTAAGGAGATCGGAAGCTCAATAACCGAAGATGGGGGAATATCTGATCGTGCAAGTCCATTGCTTTCTTCTCTAAGATCCCAGAGGGTAGCCTTAAGAAGGGTAGTGGAGAAAAGGCTCAATGATATTTTAGATAGGGCCGGGCTTAATGACGAGAGCCTTGTATCAGTGAGAGACGGACGCTATGTTATTTCCATTAAAACTGATAAGGGAAGTATTGTTGCAGGAATTGTCCATGGGTATTCCAGAAGCCACTCCACATGCTTTGTGGAACCGATGGAAGCGGTGGAGGAAAACAATCATTTAGTTGAATTGACAGATAGGGAAAGGGAGGAGGAGAGAAGGGTCTTAGAGAGGCTTACAGAACTGGTATCTGATTTTTCATCAGAACTCCTTGGCTGTTTAGAGATCATGGGAAGGGTTGATGGCATTTTTGCCAGGGCGGAATTTAGTAAGGCCATAAATGGAATAAGCCCTATTCTTAGTTCTGGAAAGACTCTTTACGTTTTAGATGCCTTGAACCCGATACTGCTTTCCCTCTATCTTGAGTCTAGTAAAGGGGATAAAAGAGAAAATACAGAAAGGGTAGTCCCTATTGAGGTTAAGATTGATGCCGATAAGAGTATCCTTATAATTTCAGGCCCCAACAGCGGCGGAAAGACTGTGGCATTAAAGACAATTGGGCTATTGGCCCTCATGTCTCAGGCTGGCATGCATATCCCCGCTAAGGAGGGAAGTAAGCTCGGTGTTTTTGATAACATACTGGCCGAGATTGGAGATGATCAGGATATATCAGCCGGATTAAGCACATTCTCTGCCCGTCTAGAACATTTAAAGGAGATTGTGGATCAGGCAGGGGAAAATTCTCTGGTAATCCTGGATGAGCTGGGGACAGGCACAGATCCAGATGAGGGCACCTCACTGGCCATGGCCATCCTGGACTATCTTTTGGAGAAGGGTTCTCTGAGTGCAGTCTCTACACATTATCATAGATTAAAGAGATATGGTCTGATTAACAAACGGGCCCACAATGCATCTGTGGAGTTTGATTACGAGAGGGCAAGGCCTACCTTTAGATTACTAACCGGTTTGCCGGGAGTAAGTCATGCTATCGAAATAGCCCGGGATGCAGGGATTAGGCCTGAGATAATTGATAGGGCTGCTACGTATCTGGGAAAAGGTAGGGGAAGACCTGATATGGTAATGGAGGATCTTGCCAAGGTGATGGAGGAACTGAAAGAGGAGAAAGAGGCCGTTACACTCGCCAGAGAAGAATACGTGCAATCTAAAAAAAGGTTAGACGAAGAAAAGGAAAGATTGACTGGACAATTAAACGAGATGCTGATTCAAAAAGAGAAGGGGGCGGGGAGGATCTTATCTGAGGCAAAAAGGGAGTTTGGTGAAGCTATAGGATATCTAAGAGAAAAGGGACCAGAAGGGCAGTTTGAGGCAACCGAGCGATATACCCGGACAAAAAGGGATTTAATGGATGCCATAGCAGGGCTAAAGGAGGAAAAGAAGTCAGCTGATCGTATTTCCTTTAGTATTGGACAGGCAGTCTTTCATAAGAAATCGAAAAAGACAGGTATGGTAGTTGGTATTGATGAGAACTCCTCAAAGGCCCAGGTTATCATAGGAAATGTGAAGCTTACAGTTGATTTATCTGAGTTGATTCCGGAATCAGAGGCACCTTCTCAAGGGCAAGAAGATAAGAGAATGGAAAAACAGTGGTCTGTATCTAGCCCATCCCTGGCCAAAAACGAGTTAAACCTTGTTGGTTATACCATTGCTGACGCCCTTCCCCTTGTTGACAGGATGATAGATCAGGCCTTGGTTCATGGATACACGAGACTAAAGATAATTCATGGCGTTGGTTCAGGGACGTTAAGAAAGGCTATTAGAGGATATCTAAAGGAAAGTTTTTATGTGAAGGGGCTTATCTCAGGAAGTAGGGATGGGGGGAGCGATGGCATAACAGTAGTTGAGCTTTAAGGCGTTCTCGCTTCTTGTTTTCGAAGGACAACAGTCAAGAAACAAAGGTCAATGGATAAGGCATGCAGGTGGATTTATCAGATGCCAAAGAAGAGGTAAAGAAGGCAGCAGATATTATTGAGATTATCGGCCAATATGTCCAGCTGAAGAAGAGAGGGCAGAATCATATTGGCCTGTGTCCCTTTCATTCTGAAAGATCCCCTTCATTTACCGTTAATCAGGACAAGCAGATATACCATTGTTTCGGTTGCGGCAGGGGTGGCGATGTGTTTACCTTTTGGATGGAGTATCATAATCTGTCTTTTTCCCAGTCACTGAAGGATCTGGCTGAGCGCTACAATATTGATTTACCTCGATATAAGGGTTTGCCTGAAGAAAAAAAGAAGGCTGAGTTGAAGGAACTTCTATTCAAGACAAATGGGCTGGCGGCAGACTATTTTCATAACATGTTAGTAAGGTCTGCCGAGGGAAAACCAGGGAGGGACTATTTTTCTAGACGGAAGATATCTCAAGAGACGATCTCAAGATTTCAGCTTGGATATGCAGCCAATAAGTGGGATGGGTTGATCAATTACCTTAGATCAAAGAATATCTCTCTGGATCTGGGAGCAAAGGCCGGGCTCCTTATTCCTAAAAAAGATGGAGACTATTATGATCATTTCAGGGATAGGATCATATTTCCTATCTTTGATCTCAATCATCAAATTATCGGTTTTGGCGGGAGGGTCTTAGGTGATTCCCTGCCAAAGTATATCAATACGCCTGAGACACCGCTATACCATAAAGGAGAGTCCTTATATGGCCTTGATTCTGCATTTAGAAATATCAGGGAGGGGGGTCTGGCAATAGTCGTAGAAGGATATATGGATATGCTGGCCCTCAGGCAGCATGGCATATCGAATGTCGTTGCCACCTTAGGGACCGCATTTACGAGTAATCAGGTAAGGAGATTAAAGGGATATACGAAAGAGGTGGTAGTTTTATTTGATCCTGATGATGCGGGGCGGGAAGCCGCCTTGAAAAGTTTCCCCTTATTTTTGAATGAGGGCATTTCCGCAAAGGTTCTGGTGCTTCCCCAAGGTGAAGACCCGGACAGTTTTGTAAACAGGTGTGGCTTAGATGAGTTTAGAGAAATTTTAAAAGGGGCGATCCCTATTTTTGATTTCTATCTGGATCAGACACTAGCGCGTATGCATGGCGGAATTGATGGACAGATTAAGGTATTGGGTGAGGTTTTGCCCATATTTATGGAGGTAGAATCAGGGGCTACCAGGTTTTTGTATGTGCAGAGTTTTTCAGAGAAGACAGGCATAAATGAGGCTATCGTCTGGGAAGAATTAAGGCATTGGGAGGATAATAGGTCGGAAAGGAGGGATACTGCTCAGCTTAAAAGTAGATTTTTTTCGGATCAAGATCCAAGGAAATACGGCTCTGATCTGCAGTTTCTGAACCTTCTAGTCCATTATCCTGAGACAAAAGATGCCTTCAAGGATAAGGAATGGGAGTTGCTTGTCTCTGATCCAGAGATCATTAAGATTATCAGGGTCTTGATGGAACGATTTCCGTCCGGAGGAGACCTGAGTAGGATCGAGGAATTTCTTGTTAGCCCTGTGGCAAGGGAACAACTTAGGGTTAGCTTAATGTCTCAGCCTTTCTATGGTAAGGAATTGGTTAACCAGGCCGTAAGTGAATTTGCTCAGAAGATAGGCAAGATCAAGATCTCTCAATCCATCAGCCATGCTAAGGCTGAAGGTGATATGGAGATGCTAAATCGACTATTGAAGGCAAAGCAAGATCTTGATGTAGATAAAAAAGGCATTTAATTCATCATAAGGAGGTTATAGATGGTAAAAAATGGTGATGAGGTTAACCTAAAGAGATTAATCAACATCGGCAAGGAAAAGGGTTACATTACCTACCAGGAGCTGAATGAAGATCTATCTGATGACATGATATCATCGGAAGAGATCGATGATCTGTTGCAGATGTTTGAAGATTTGAATATCAAGGTAGTAAGTGAACCTGTCGGCGAACAGGTTGAAAAGGTTAAAAAGCCTGAGAAGGAGGAGGAAGAGGGAAAAGAAAGGAAAGATACATTTGGTGAAGTCGAGGAGGAGTTTACCAAAAAGACGTACGATCCGGTCAAGATATATTTAAGGGAAATGGGCCTTGTCTCCTTGCTCAGCAGGGAAGGAGAAGTGGAGATAGCAAAGAGGATCGAAACAGGCGAAAATCAGATACTCGATGCCCTCATTAGGTGTCGTATAGGGACAGAGTACATAGCAGAGTTAGGTAAAGATTTAGAGGCTGGAACACTAAAGGTGAGGGATATAGTCAATGATATAGAGGATGAATATAATTTTCATCAGATCGGTCAGAGAAGGGGTTTCTTGGTTAACCTCATAAATAAGATAAAGGCCCTGGATAAGAAAATCTGTGCCGCTGGAAAGGATTTGAAGGGCTATTGTGGTTCAGCTCAAAGAAGAAGATTACATTCTACCATAGATGAGAGGCAACAGAAGATCTTCGAGATGATGAGGTCATTTAAGATGGAAAAAGTGCACATTCAGCAGATGGCTGAAAGATTTAAGGAAACCCTTAGCGGTTTAGAAGAATTAGAAACAAGGTTGACTGAGTATCTGTTAAAGACAGGTGGAAAACCAGTGTCTTATTTAGAGGAATGCCTAGAGGAATTGTCAACCACCGAAGAAGGTGGTGAGAAGGTTAAGGCCTTAAATTTGCCAAAGGAAGAGATCTCATCTCTCACAGCTAACATAAAAGAAACTAAGGGTTCTATTGATGAAATGGAGGATAGGACGACTATGTCCTTAGAAGCGTTGAGGAAGCTAGATAGGGAAATAGATGCCGGCTTGAGAAAGTCAAAGGCCGCCAAGAATGAGCTGATAAAAGCCAATCTCAGATTGGTGGTGAGTATCGCAAAGAAGTATACCAATAGAGGACTTCAATTCCTTGATCTTATCCAGGAGGGGAATATCGGTTTGATGAAGGCGGTGGATAAATTTGAATATCAAAGGGGATATAAATTCAGCACCTACGCTACCTGGTGGATCAGACAGGCTATAACAAGGGCCATTGCTGATCAGGCAAGGACAATAAGGATACCGGTGCATATGATAGAAACTATTAACAAGCTTATTAAGATCTCACGGAGCCTCGTCCAAGAGCATGGCAGGGAGCCAAGCCCGGAGGAGATTGCAGAGAGGATGGGGTTCCCCTTGGAAAAGGTCCGGAAGGTTTTAAAGATAGCCAAAGAGCCTATTTCTCTGGAAACACCCATTGGCGAAGAAGAAGATAGCCATTTAGGAGACTTTATAGAGGATAAGAAGATCATGTCCCCAGTTGAAGCGGTTACAAAGTTTGACTTAGGTGAGCAGACAAGAAAAGTGATGACGAGCTTGACACCCAGAGAGGAAAAGGTATTGAGAAAGAGATTCGGTGTAGGTGAAAAGGCCGATCATACCCTGGAAGAGGTAGGAAGGGAATTTAGTGTCACAAGAGAGAGAATAAGGCAGATAGAGGCTAAGGCCTTAAGGAAACTGAGGCATCCAAGGAGAAGGAAGTTATTGGAGAGCTTTACTGAGTCTTAAGTGAAGCCCTCAATGCTTTTATTTTCCTTGACATCCAAATTTTAATTCAGTTACCATATCTTAATAGAAACAAAGGGGCCCATAGCTCAGTTGGAAGAGCCACCGGCTCATAACCGGTAGGTCCCTGGTTCGAGGCCAGGTGGGCCCACCATGGGTGCTTTTAGAATGCTCATCCGAATGAAAAGAGGGTGCCCTTTTAAGATAGGACACCCTCTCATTTTTTTCTGACAAAGACTATATAAGGTGTGAAATTGGATGGAAAACTCAAGGTGCTCTTAATGATACAGTCAATTGATACCCGATTTGATGATATAAGAAGGGAAAAAGAGGAGACTCCTAGAGAGATTGAGAAATTAGGGGATGACCTTGATCTTCTAAAGAAAGCCATGGAGCAGGATTTATCTAGCCTTGAAGAGCTAAAGGAGGGCAGAACGAAAGTTGAAAGGGAGCTAGAGGAGATAGAGCCCAGATTCAAGAAAAGCAAGTCAAGGCTTAACGAGGTCAAGTCAAATAAGGAATATCATGCAATCTTGAAAGAGATTGAAGAGCTCAAGGAACTTATCTTTCAAAAAGAGGAAGTAGTGATAAAATACATGGAAGAGATAGAGATCCAGGAAAAGGAATGTGCCAATAATGGAGTTAGATGGGAGCAATCTCAAAAGGAATATAAAAACAAGGAAAGAAAATTTTTGGAAAGGATGAAAGAGCTTGATAGTGAAGTTCAATCTCTTAATGACAGAAGGACGGAATTGTCCCAGAAGGTTGATCAGGATCTGTTGCGGACATATAATGGCTTGAGGATGCATTTGAAAGGTCGGGTAGTAGTTCCAGTAATAGATTTTGTATGTCAGGGATGTCACTTAGGTATTCCTCCTCAGCAGTATAATGATCTGATCAAGGGAGATTCACTGCAGAGTTGTCCTAATTGCAACAGGATTATATATTGGGGAGGCAATAACGGCCTTTAGTTCATGCCGGCCAGAGATAATTCTAAGATTCATGTTAGAGCAGGGCAAATGGCTGCTGTTCTATGTTTTACATAGAAGGGAGGAAAGTCCGGGCTCCACAGGGCAGGGTGCTGGGTAACACCCAGTCCCGGTGACGGGAAGGAAAGTGCCACAGAAAATATACCGCCTTATCAGAGGCTGGTCTATCTGATTGGGTAAGGGTGAAAAGGCGAGGTAAGAGCTCACCGCTCCGTTGGTGACATCGGAGGCTTGGCAAACCCCACCCGGAGCAAGACCAAATAGGGGGACGTTTGAGGGTGGCCCGTCCGAGTCCCCGGGTAGGTCGCTTGATCCCGATAGCAATATTGGGGCTAGATGAATGGCCATTGTTCCGTAGAGGGTGACTGATACGGGAAACAGAACCCGGCTTATGACCTGCTCTAACATCATCATCTATCTGGAGAGGACTGATGTTTGTTGTAGGCAATCTTTTAACAGCCCTTGCAAAGATATTGAACCTAGGTTTGACTGTCTATATGTGGATTGTTATTGGCAGGGCTATAGTCTCCTGGGTGAACCCTGATCCTTACAATAGTATTGTGAGGTTCTTATATGCTACAACCGAGCCTGTTCTTTACAGCATAAGGAGGAGGTTGCCGACAAATCTTGGTGGTTTCGATTTTTCACCTATTATTGTTATCCTGGCTATTATCTTCTTTCAGACCTTTGTGGTTGACAGTTTACTTCAGTTCGCAGCCCAGATTGGTCCACGATAGTGAGTGATCCTGCTCTTAAAGTCAAGCTCTTACCCCGTTCATCTATGAATAAGATAGTGGGTTTTGAGGGGGATATCTTAAAGGTAAAGGTTAAATCTGCCCCCGTTGATGGTTTGGCAAATCAGGATCTGATAATTTTGCTGTCCAAGCGTCTAAGGATTCCTAAGGAGAGGATAGAGATTATATCCGGTCACAAATCAAGATCAAAGACAATAAGGTTTCACGGTATAGAAAAAGATGATCTTTTCCTCCTTTTGAACTTGTAATTCCCCGTAGCTTGCTACGGGGATGTCCCTATGATACACAGGGGTTATGAGTGATGAAACAGTTAAAAAGGGCTACCATTGCGCATGGCAAATTCACTACCACATAGTATTCCCTGTGAAATACCGAAAAGCCCTTCTTGACAAGGAAGTAATAAAGATAATCGTACAGACTGCCGAAGGCATCGCTGAACGCTACGCCATTGAGATGGAGGCAATTGGTACCGACAGAGACCATATCCACCTGCTCTGCAGCGCTCACCCCAAGGTGTCGCCGGGGAAAATTGTGCAAGTCTTCAAAAGTATCACTGCCCGAGAGATATTCCAGAGGAAACCAGCGGTGAAAAGTGAGCTTTGGGGCGGAGAGTTCTGGACAGACGGTTACTATGTTGCCACGGTTGGCGAACGTGCCAATTGGGACACAGTAGAGAAGTATGTCCAAAGACAAGGTCAACCCAAAGCAGAACTCAAGCAGTTAAAGTTATTTGATTGATACCCTGCAGCTTGCTGCAGGGTAATTCATTGGCTAAGCCCAACCATGGTATCCTACCTATGAAAACGGGCCCAATATCCTCGCATTACCTATCCAAAAAAGGGTAACTAATCCCTGAAAGCTGGCTTAAAAGGAAGGCAAATATTTAAATTTTTGTTGCCAAAACATATACTTTCCCTTTAAATAGAAAACATATATACTAAATGCTAAGGTCCTGATGTAATATCAACTTGTTATGCTCGATAGGTCATTTTTTCGATGATTAGTCTAACTGGGAAAAAGATAGTCCTTGGAATAACTGGAAGTATAGCAGCCTATAAATCCGCTGAACTAGTAAGACAGCTAAAAAAGGCAGGTGCGGTGGTCGAAGTAGTAATGACTGCAAATGCCACAAGGTTTGTAACCCCCCTTACATTTGAAACGCTCTCCGGCAATAGGGTCATATGGGATATGTTTTCACAGCATGGGACATCGATTGATCATATATCACTGGGCCAGGACAGTGATCTGATACTAATTGCACCAGCAACGGCGAATTTTTTAGCAAAGATTGCCCATGGGCTTGGAGATGATTTTATTTCTACCCTCATCCTGGCGGCCACTGCTAAGATTCTCATCTGTCCGGCTATGGATAAAGAGATGTTTTCAAACAGTATAGTCCAGGCCAATATCCGTAGCTTGAAAGAGAGGGGTTTCATAGTGATAGAGCCAGCAAGGGGTTTGTTGGCCAGTGGATCAGTGGGATTGGGGCGGTTTCCGGATCCTTCAATCATTTTGGAAGAGGTACGGCGTCTGCTTACCGATCATGATCTGGAGGGACTGAGGGTTCTTGTTACTGCAGGTCCAACGATTGAGTATATTGATCCAGTAAGGATAGTGACCAACAGGTCTACAGGTAAGATGGGTTACGCAATGGCAAGGGCTGCATGGAGAAGGGGGGCAGAGGTTACACTGGTAACTGGACCAACCCATCTTGAGCCACCGCAAGGGATACAAATGATTAAGGTTAAAACGGCTGAAGAAATGAGGGAGGCGGTCTTGCATAATTATAAAGACAAGGATGTGGTTATCAAGGCAGCTGCAGTAGGCGATTACAGACCCCTGAGAAAGGCCCGAGAAAAGGAGAAGAAAAAAAGGGACCCTATAGTACTGGAGATGATACCCACACCAGATATCTTGGCAGAGCTGGGCACGGATAAGGGACATATTAGCTTGGTGGGCTTTGCTGCAGAGACTACTCATCACATAGCAAACGCAAAGGATAAGATAAAAGAGAAGAATCTGGACTTGATTGTGGTTAACGATGTCTCAAGGGAGGATAGGGGGTTTGCTGCTGACTCAAACGAGGTCACGATGATTGATAGAAAAGGAAACGAGGAAATAGTTCCCCTAATGCCAAAAGAGGAGGTGGCAGATAGGATACTTGACAAGATAAAGGGGTTAAGGGCGGCATGAATGTAAGAGAAGAGGTAATGCATTTGGTAGGACAGATAAAAAGACAACTGATAAGCAGTCAGGAGATTGGACTTGACGCCCCTTTTGTCTCTACCAATAGCCTAAACTACCTTAAAAAGGGGCCTCAAATGGATGCAGCACCCTTAGGAGAGGACTTTTGCTGGGGCAGCCTGAAGGAGTTGAGGGATTTTATGAGTAATTGTGAGCGGTGCAGGCTGAGTACAGAGAGAAAAAATATGGTCTTCGGTGAGGGGCTGCCTCATGCCAGACTTGTCTTTGTTGGTGAGGCCCCCGGGATGGAGGAGGATGTAACAGGAAGGCCGTTTGTGGGCCCGGCAGGGAAGCTCCTGACCGACATTATAAAGGCTATGGGCCTGACAAGAGAGGAGGTCTATATCTGTAACATAGTTAAGTGTCGTCCTCCAGGCAATAGGGATCCAGAGCCGGATGAGATAGGAAGGTGCCTTCCTTTTCTCAAGGCCCAGATTTCCTTCATCGAGCCGGAGATCATCTGCACCCTTGGCAGGATACCTGCTCAGAGCCTGGTCAGTAGAAATTTCAAGATAACAAAGAATAGAGGTCAGTGGCAGTACTTTCTTGGTATCCCTTTAATGCCCTCATATCACCCGGCATATCTATTGAGGTATCCCCGCGCCAAAAGGGACGTTTGGGAAGATATGCAAAAGATAATGAAAGAGTTGAGGTTAAAAGATCCGAGGGAGTTAAGAGATCAGAACAAAGACTAACAAATTGCTTTTTGTCATCCTTCTTATTGCCTTCACCATAGGCTCATTTATCCATGATGTCCGGGGTGAACAAAATACTGCCATGGTGATTGAGCTTGAGGGTGCTATCAGTCCCGGCACAGCCCAATTTGTGACCAGAGGTCTGAAGAAGGCCGGAAGCGGTAAATACGTGCTGGTCATTATTAGGCTGGATACCCCTGGTGGTCTTGATTCTTCTATGAGGAGCATTGTGAAGGCTATACTCAACGCCTCTCTGCCGGTTGTGGTTTATGTTGCTCCAAGGGGGGCAAGGGCAGCCTCAGCTGGGGTGATGATTACCATAGCTGCCCACGTTGCGGCCATGGCTCCTCAAACAAACATAGGGGCAGCCCATCCTGTTAGTGCCGGTGGCAAAGAGATTGACAAGACCATGTCTGAGAAGGTGGTTAATGACATGGTTGCCTATGCCAGGAGTATTGCAGAGGAGAGGGGAAGGAACGCGGACTGGGTCGAGAAGGCTATCAGGGAAAGCGTGAGCATAACAGGAGAGGTAGCACTCAAAAATAGTGTAGTTGATCTGGTGGCCAGGGATATAGATGACCTTTTAGGCCTTTTAGATGGTAAGGAGATATTGCTGGACAACAGTAAGGTAAAACTAGAGACTAAAGGACTGAAATTGATGTATTTTAGTCCAGGATGGAGGGATAGGGTATTAGGGACTATCAGTAATCCAAATATAGCCTATATCCTTATGATGATTGGACTGGCAGGCCTCTATTTTGAGCTTGCCCATCCTGGTGCCATTTTTCCAGGCGTTGTTGGTGCTATTTCGCTTATATTGGCCTTCTTTGCATTTCAGACATTGCCGGTAAATTATGCCGGACTTCTCCTCATTGCCCTGGCCATTATATTCTTTATAGCAGAAATAAAGGTTTCAAGTTATGGCCTTTTATCTGTGGCTGGTCTCATTTCACTGATCCTCGGGTCGGTGATGCTTTTTGAGAATATTAGGGTGTCCTTGAAGCTTATGATGCCCACTATTGTTTTGATAGGGGGTTTTTTTACTACAATCGCCTTTTTGGCATTCAGGGCCTATAGGGGAACAGCAAAAGGAGGAATGGACGGTCTGCTCGGTGAAGTCGGTGTTGTAGAGGAGAGGATTGACCCTGTTGGGTTGATCTTTGCTCACGGGGAGTATTGGAAGGTTAGCTGCGCGGAGGTTGCTGAACAAGGAGAGAAGGTGCGGATTATAGGCTCGAAGGGCCTTGAGCTCATAGTCAAGAAGGAGGAATAGTTCGTTGAGGTTGTCGGGTTTCTTGAGTTCGTGGTGTTAAACCCCATAAACCCGATGAACACAATGAACACAACAAACACAAAAGGAGGTTACTATGTTCTATATCCTTGCAATAGTATTTCTCCTGCTCTTTCTGAGTGCAGCCATCAAGGTACTCAGGGAGTATGAGAGGGGGGTGATCTTTCGCT